>Ga0233432_10000913_pt1 | contig 28490 bp, 20 predicted proteins | sample SI_122_August201_6_FD_179870 | JGI IMG/M metagenome (GOLD analysis project Ga0233432, IMG submission 179870) | Seawater microbial communities from Saanich Inlet, British Columbia, Canada - SI_122_August2016_10_MG | ecosystem: Environmental > Aquatic > Marine > Inlet | place: Canada: British... | reverse complement strand
TTGCCTTGGTCAAGTTTGCCTCGGTCAGGTTTGCCTTGGTCAGATTTGCCTTGGTCAGGTTTGCCTTGGTCAAGTTTGCCTCGGTCAGGTTTGCCTTGGTCAAGTTTGCCTCGGTCAGGTTTGCCTCGGTCAGATTTGCCTTGGTCAGGTTTGCCTCGGTCAGGTTTGCCTTGGTCAGGTTTGCCTCGGTCAGGTTTGCCTTGGTCAGGTTTGCCTTGGTCAGGTTTGCATGTGACGTGAAATTGGAATGCTTTGTTTGGACACCGAGTGCGCTGGAATTGATCGAAGACACGACCTGAGTCAATTGTGTTAGTGCACGGCCCACGTACTGCACGTGCATATGGGTAAAAAACTTACATTTATTGCAGTCAAAAATAGTAAAACCGATCCACGTTTGAATGACATGATAACGACAATGTTTCTCGAGAGCTTTTTGACTTTGTGTGTTTATATCAACGCTGACCGTCACACGAAAACCACAACTGAAGGCACAATGTCACTGGAATCGTCGCGCGCGATGTGTACTGGGATGACATTTGCCTAAAAATAGGAAAGGGAAGCTCGATAATTTTGTGCATTCTTGTTTCCCGTGCGCCATCCAAAATGTCTTGAATAGTTTCGTAGGAACTGACAGTCTCTTGAAGCTGTATGACAGACCCACCAAACTCTCCAGCTTGGAAGGACACCAAACCCCGAAATGCTTGCATCTCATGTTCTAGGAAAAAACGACGTAGACAACAAAAAACACGTTCTTTATCACATATAACTTGCAAACAAAAGCGGAAACTCTTACTCGAAGTATCCACGACAAAAAAAATGTTTCGTGATTGTGGAAACGTCAGATCAACGCTCAAAAAAGAAGATTGCTCGCTTTCATTTCCAGTGTCTTTGCCAACTAAAATCATAATTTCTTTGTTCTGAAAGTTGTTGTGTGCATTTTGGCAATGGTGCCAGAGCTCCTGCACAGTGGTAGGTTTCGAACATGTGGTGTGGATTTCACCTTCCGTAAAAAATGGACACCGAATTTGATTGCTCACACACTCGAGTGCATGAGCGCGCGCCTGGGTCAATGTCAATAGACTTTTGTCGGAACACCCCCCGCACGACATGCGTAGTTTTTGCAGCAGGGTCATGAAATCTCGATTTGGTTTTGGGTCCGACCAAATGCCGATACGGCATTGTGGACACCGTTTGGACTCACCTGCATTTATTTCATCTGTGTATGCGGTCAGAATGGCACTACGTATTGTGGTCTGCAGTGCATACTTTGTGCTTACCGAAACACGATGCACAGATCGAGTGCACGTTCGGACAAATCAAGACTGGCGACGACGTTTCTCCACCTTGCCCGCTAAACAGCTGCATGCAAAGCTGGCATCTGTACTCTGGATTGTCCCATGTGTTTTGTCCGTCCATCTCCCGGCATACATAAGATTATCATGTATAAACTTACATACTTTTTGTTTTTTATGTCGCATGCTACAGAGATATGAAAAGATTTAGTGCGTCAAGAAGGTATGATCTAAGTATATCAGAGACACACAAATACTTAAAATGTCGGAAATGAATCAAAACATGTTAACATCTTTTCCAGCAGAGATCTTATCCGAAAACTTGGGAACGACACAATTTCGCATGATTGCGCAGACTTCGAACGAATTAAGAAATCACTTTACACAAGCTAAACGTTTAATCAAACTCAAAAATAAGACTGAAGGTCACTGCAAACATGACTTGACTCTTGGTATAAACTCACTACAGCAACATTGCGACATTCAAAGCATAACCCTCGTGTATCTACATCTACATGATAATTATGATAGTAGAACTTTGTTTGAAACGATACAAAGTTGTAAAACGCTGTCCAGGTTGAGAATCTCTGCATGTTCGTTGGGAGATAATGTGATCCAAATCTTGACGACAGGGCTACCAGAATGGAAATCACTCGAGTGGTTGGATTTTGAATCAGATGTGATTATGAAAAATTCGATCGAGGTCAAACAACTTTTTACACGTTTACCACTCTGTCGATCACTTACGCGCCTTGGTTTTTGTTCAAGCGCCGCGATGATGAACCCGGGTAATTTTATCGCATTTGTACAAGTGCTCCCAGGATGCACATCACTTGCCCATCTGGATCTTGGCCAAAACAGGATCGGAGCTGAAGGGGCGGGGAGGCTTGCGGCGGTGCTAGGGCAATGTGCATCCCTTGCTCATCTGAATCTTACCGGAAACCAGATCGGACGTCATGGAGTGGAAAGGCTTGCGGCGGTGCTACCGCTCTGTCGATCACTTGTGCATCTGAATCTTGCAAATAACCAGCTCGGTGATGAAGCGACGGGGAGGCTTGCGGCGGTGCTCGGGCAATGTGCATCACTTGCTGTATTGAGTCTCAGTGAGAACTACATTACCGATGATGGGGCAGAGAGCCTTGCGCAAGTGATTCCCTTGTGTAGGGCGCTCACTTCTCTCAAACTTGAATACAACTTGATGACATATGCAGGGCAACAAGTCCTCTTCACAGCGAAAGGTCGGTGTGTGGCACTCAAAGAGATATGTTTTACCGACCATGACCCGTTCGATTCAGATGATGATTTTGGGCCAAACTTTCATGTTTGACCAAGCGCTAGAATCAGAGTCTGATGATTGTGCGTCGGACTTGTGAATCCCGAAATAGGTGAAATATATCTCAATAATTGGTATATAAACAATGCACATTTTGAACAGCAAAAGTGAGATTTGACATGTTTGAGTCGATGCCTATATATTTTGATCGACTTACATCTGCTACTGCCCGTACAGACGCTTTGTATTCCAACATTAAACCATTTAAACCTCAAAATAGATTCGTGCCTTTTACAGCACACGAGCACAGACCAACTTTTTTTTCTATATTAATAGTCAACCCAAAAGGTGAACGCCACGAACACACGTGCTCATAATGCAATCGATGCCCGCAGAATTGGTGTGGAAGTTGTTTCCAAAAGAACAAGCAAGTATGCTCCTGCAAACTTCATCACACATGCGGGGGCATCTTGTCGCTTTTAAACCATTGCTCGCAATCAAAGCACGTTCGGGGCAGACTACGAGGGACCTGGACCACGGTTTAAATTTGAAAATGATGCATTATGAAATTCAAAGTATCACACTGGACAAGGTAGATCTCAATTCCGACGGAAGTAATATTCTCCTCGAAACAATACAAAGGTGTGAAAAACTTTCTACGCTACATATTGTAGAATGTGGAATAACATTTGAAAACGCGGCCCATTCAAGGCTTTTGTCCGTGCTGACGCACTGCAAATCGCTGGTGCATTTGAGTCTTTTCCAGAACGACATCTCTGAGGACGGGGTGGGTATGCTCGCAGGAGTATTGGCAGACTGCCCATGTCTTACGCATCTCGATCTTTGTGCAAATGAAATTGGTCACAAAGCAATGCAGGTGCTAGCACCCGCACTGCCGCGCTGCAAGTCACTGAGGTACCTGGATCTCGCAGAAAATAGACTAGGATATAGGGGAGCGTGGAGGCTTGCAGAGGTGTTACCGCAATGTCAAACACTGGCGCATCTTGATCTTGGCCACAATAAAATTCAAGATGCAGGGATGGTTGAAGGTCTGGTCGGAGTACTGGCGCAATGCACAGCACTTACTCATTTAAATCTTTGCCACAACTGGCTGGGATTGTACGCTGAAGATAGAGGCATAACTACACTCGCAGCTATTTTGCCGCGATGCCCGAGACTTGTGCATTTGGATGTACGCGACAATGAAATCGGAAATCAAGGGGTGAGGAGCCTCAGGGCGGCTGCATTGGAATGCCCATCCCTCACAATTGTCCGGAACATTTAAATCTTTGCCACAACTGGCTGGGATTGTACGCTGAAGATAGAGGCATAACTACACTCGGAGCTATTTTGCCGCGATGCCCGAGACTTGTGCATTTGGATGTACGCGACAATGAAATCGGAAATGAAGGGGTGAGGAGGCTCAGGGCGGCTGCATTGGAATGCCCATCCCTCACAATTGTCCGGAAATAGAGCATCAACACATGGAGAGCAGGCACAAGGGCAACACAAATTTGATTGTACCTGGATACGTGTTTAGCCACATTGGCACGAGTTCTATTTGCAGGGCGCCTGGTCATAAAGCAAGGTGGATCCTGACAGGCACCTGCAAATTAATCGTTGCATGACCTGGCATGATGAAGAGCGCAACGCATTGTCGTTTTTGCAACTTCCAGATGAGCTATGGGGCAAAATTGTGCCTCGTGGGTGGGTAATCATACTGAGCCGCGTTTCACGGACAATGCGAATAAATTTGGAAAACAAGAATCACTGTCTATCGATCATCCTTCAGTCGAATTCAAGAACACGGATTCCATACTTGTGTCAAGACCTGGAGCAATTGATGAATGATTACAAGGTCGACGGCGTACGATTTTTCCGATTGCGTGATGGAATGACGCGAGTAAGGCATGGTTGGCAAAATCTGTCAATGCCAAATAGGTTTGGAGTGATACAACAGGTTTTAGCGTTGCTTGGACGAAGCACCTCTCTCACAGAGCTAGATTTGCAAGAGATTGGAATTACGGACGAGGTCATAAGCAGCCTGGCGAATGTGCTTGGGCAGAATACTGAACTTTGCCACCTCGATCTTGGCAGAAACTACATAGGCGAACAGGGGGCGATAACAATCGGAAATTATTTAAAGTGTCAAAAGCTGACACATTTGAATCTGGGTGAAAACCATTTTACACATGAAGGTGCGCATCGGATTGGGATGGTTTTAAGCCAGTGCACAAATCTGACACATTTGAATCTTGGACATTTGGGCATAGACGTTGGTGCGGCAAGTGCGATCGCAGGGGGGCTCGCAATGTGTACACAGCTGACACATTTAGACATTTGTCAAATCGGCGCACAGGGCTTTGAAAGGCTTGGTGCGGCGATACAAAACTTGAAATCTCTTACCTACTTAGATCTTGAAGGGTGTGGTATCGACAATTCTACCACGCCGAGGCTGGTTGGAATACTATCTGAATGTAGATCGCTGACTTACCTAGATGTCAGTAACAATAAGTTGGAGAGAGGGGCAATGCGGCTGGGATTCGAAATTGGGTGTGGTTTAAAGCAACTTAAACATTTAAATATTAGAAGCAACAATTTTACGGAATGGGGCCTGCGATACATTATAAAAGGGCTTAAGAATTGCCCAACGTTGACTCATATATACCTGGGAGACAATTTAAATTTGGGTCTATACCAAGAAATGTTGCCTCCATTACTGAACAAATGCGATTTAATTGTCGACCTTAATCTTGCGGACACTATGATGTGTACCAAAGACTTAATACAGGTTTTGACAGTGGTTGCACAATGCAAATCATTGCAAAGTCTTTCTTTGGACCGGATGGAGATAGCGGATGCGGGTGCTGCGGGGTTGGCAGTGCTCGGACAGTCAAGAACATTGCAGCATCTTTCTTTGGATGATAATTTGATAACGAGTGACGGATTTATGAGTATGATGAAAGGGCTAGCCTCGAGTTCATCTCTGCAGTCTCTCAACCTCGGCAATAATGCGATTGCGCTAGATAAAGGGGCAGAAGGCCTAACATGCTTGGTGCAATGTTCATCCTTCACTTGTCTGGATCTGTGTAATAACGACATCAACGATGCGGGGGTGGAGAGCCTCGCAGCGGTGCTCGGGCAGTTCAAGTCACTGACTTCCCTCGATCTTTCCGACAATGATATCGGACATGTAGGGGCAGGGATGCTTGCGGCTGTGCTACCACAATGTACGTCACTCATGATTCTTGACCTATACTCAAACGAGATGAGAGGAGGAGTGGTGGAGGTGGTTGCAGCCATCGCCGGGGCGGGTCAATCACTTAATTCTGTAGATCTCAGCGACAATTGGCTTGGGGTTGAAGGCGCAAGAAGGGTTGCGGAAGTGATAGGGCAGTGCGGATCCGGTGTGTATTTGGATCTTAGACGCAACAAGATCGGAGTTGAAGGGGTTCAGATCCTGGAAGCGGCCGTCCAAAAGTGTCCGCATGTGGATGTGGATGTGTGACGGCCTATCTAGTAAACATTGTGGCACTTGATCAATTGCGAAATTGACCCAGCATCTTCATAGTTTCCAGTGGCAAGCCATTGTGTTGCGACACCCTTTGTATTTCAAAAGCCCGTTTTACAGCATTTAGATATTCCCAACCACGCCGTGCTGCATAATCGCGCAGTGTCTCCCCATTTTCATACGTGAGTCCGAGGTCAGCTCCATGCTCACAGAGTATGTTTAGAGCCTGCAACGTGCCCTGTTTCACCGCAACCAGAATTGCTGTTTCCCCAGCTTGATTTCTAGTGTTTACATCCACGTCTCGCAGGCCGAGCAAGTATTCTAAGACGTCGCCTTGTGCATTTCTTGTATTTCGAACCGCGTAAAACATTGGTGTGTTTTTGTGTATGTCGCGACATTGCGTCTCTGCTCCAGCATGGACGAGCAAGCGCAACATTTCCGTCCCACCGTGCTGGGCCGCAAGATGCAGAGGTGATACGCCTTGCTCTGAAGACTCGAGATTAACATCTGCATTGCTTTGGTCAAGGAGGAGCTGAGCAATTTCCATATTGTTGCGCATGATTGCAAGGGACAAAGGGCTGTATGTTTTTACGTTAAAAACATTTACCTCTGCAAAACACTTACTGATTAGCCCTTGTACCTGCAATATATTCTCATCCATGACACATTGCTGCAATGCTGTATATCCCTGAGCATTTTCAATTTCAGTGTTAATGTCAAATATCGATACCAATGTGTCCATATGTTGGGGGTCCAAATTATAAAACAGAATCGTTTGTCCACTATTGTCTACGGCATTTACGTTGGCTCCATGCAGGGACAATAGCGAGAGCACAAGATGATAATGATGATTCTGAGCCGCATAGTGTAGAGGGGTCTGCCCCGTGTTTGACCTTGCGTTCACGTCCATGGCAAATTCGCGTAATAAAACAGATACCATGTCGACATGGCCCCCTTTTGCCGCTGCATGCAAAGCAGTCTCGCCATCATAGTTAGGAGTTGCTACCTCCACGCCAAATTTGCGCACTAGGATCCGCACAGTATTGATGTGCCCATTCGATGCCGCCGCCCACAGAGGCGTACATCCAAGAGAACTCGGGGTCGCGGCGTTTGCACGAGCGCGGGCCGGTGTTGGTGAGACTGGTTGATTCAAACGTTCTTCGTTTCTGTTGTCTTCATCGTCCGAACTGTCGTCTACATCGTTCAGACCCAGTTGGGTGATATCAAGTTGCCCGGGATTTTTTCCATGTTCCAACAGTACCATCACCGCGTTTGTTTGTCCGTTTGCAGCAGCCACAAAAATAGCTGTTTGACCGTTTTTAGACTGGTGCGCCAGGCCAGCATGTGAAGGATCATTCGCGGCACAGTTGTCCAAAAGCTCGATTACTGTTGAAACATTACCATTGTGCGCTGCGTAAAACAGTGCAGTCCAGCCTTGGTGGTCTGTCGCATGAACCTTTGCGTTGCATGAGTAAACAAGCGCTTTTACGATATCATTGTTTCTGTGCACGCTGGCAACCATCAACGGTGTGCGTCCTGCATTGTCTTGGGCCTCAGGATTTGCCTTGTGAGTCTGGCACAAGTGTATCACCGTGGCCACACTCCCGGGTTTCTTGCCTTTCGCCGCGGCGTGGAGTGGTCTTTCCCCTTGGTTATTTTTGCACCAAAGTTCAAACTTTGGATACACTAAAGTTGGTCCAAGTAAATAATCACAAGCCTTCCAATTTCCATGCAGTGCGGCTGCGTGTAAGATTGTGTCGCCATTCTTGTTCTTCACATCTCGTGTTGCATTTTTTTCAACAATCAAACATCTGATCCAGTCTACATCTTCATCATCACAATGAGACATTAAAAGGTGTAAAATTGTGTCTCCTTGTTTATTTCCCAAGTCCACATCGACGTCATACGTATCGATCAATTTTTCCAACTCCCCGACATGCCCTCTTTTTGCCATCAAATGCAAAATTGTATCGCCCCCGGCATTCACCACATTTACGTCTACATTTGTGTGTTTCAATAACAAATGAATCATTGCCTCATTTCCAATCCATGCCGCAACATGGATGGCCTGGTTGCCACGTAAATTTGTTACGTGTGGATCCGCTGCACACTGCTGTAGCAGCTCGCGCGCTAAATCTTGTTCGTTTTTTCGTGTGGCAAACATTAACGCGGTTTCACCTTTCGAGTCTCGCGCATTGGGGTCTGCCCCGCATCGTTGCACCAATGCTGATGCCCAGGCATCGCAATATGGATACGGCAAAATCTGGCAGAACAGTGTATTTTTTTCGTTAAAGTGCTCACAGAGACCAAACCAATTTAAGTCGATCTCGAGTTGGTTTATCAAATAAATAGAGGTTTCTAAATCAAACGACCTTCGCAATGCCTTCATCGTGTTTTCCAAGTCGGGCTGTACCTTGCACTTTTCAATCAGTGCTTTTACCACGGCCAAACCACCGGACTCAGCCCCAATTGAAAGTGGTATATCGAGGTACCTTATTCGGACATGCTCTTCCATGCACCCAAATGCGACGTCAAAGGGCTTGACGTCGCATTTTGCATTTGCGTCCACGCCGAATTCTTGCACGAGGGCCACAACGTTTATTGCGCTCCAACTCATACATGCATAATAAAGTGGGGTTTTCATTTCTGCGCTCAGCGCGTTGACATCTGCGTTTGAACGAACTAGCAGACGTAGAATGTCCGGATCACTTGATTGTGCTGCCAGGTGCAAAGGCTGCATGCCTGGTTCAACTGAAATAACGGGCATGACATCTGCCTTCAATTCGTCCACCAGCACGCGTACGGCTGCCAGATTCTCGTTCTGTACCGCGAGATGCAAGGGTGTCTCACCGATTTGATCTGGAATATTAACGTCCAAAACACATTCCATAACAAGAAAACGTATTAAATCTACGTTGCCAATTATCGCCGCTTTGTGTACCACTGAGGGTCCATCAGTTGGTTTGTATGCAGCCATAACCTGATAATCATTGACCAGCGTTTGCACGGTGCCCAGGTGCCCACCTTCAACAGCTGCCTCTAGGGCTTCCAGACACTCCTTTCCACCTAAAGACATGTCAATGTAGCCTTCCTGTGCAAATGTGTGCAGCATCTCCGTTTGGCCATAATGCGCGGCCACCTCGGCAAACGATTTGCCGTTTTTAGCTTGACGAATTGGCTTTCTATACTGGTCAAAAAGAAGACACGCAATTCCACCATACCCCCACTGAATGGCGTAATGCACTGGTTCCAAGTCGTATATGTCTTGTGGGTTCTCAATTGCCCCGTGCACCTTCAGTAACTCCCAAACGACGTCTACATAACCTTGTTTAGATGCATAATGTAAAAGTGTAAACAAATTTTCACTATTGTTGTCATCATAATCAAACTTGAAATCTATTAACAACTCTTGCAAAATATGTAACCTGCCATCATTTGTTTTGTTGCAAAACATTTTGAATGCATCTGCCAAACCAAGCACGATAGTTGTCCCTTCGTCCAATTGGATGAGCGGTTGTAGGAATCTAAAATTATGACACAAAAAACGCATTATGGTTGGGTTTTTGTCTAAAAAGGCCTTCATCATAGCGGCAGAGGCAGCGTTCGCAGGTTCTCCCCATTCCTCAGGTTCCGAGTCGTCATTTGCATTGTCTGCAGTCCTGTATGAGGCATATATCCAGCTTTCTCCGTCGTCCTCGTACATCAAAAAGCCATCATCGTCATACTGTTTCTGAGCAAACGTCTTGATCGTCTCCATTGGAAGAAACTGGTATGCATTGGTTGCGATTAATGCATACAATAAAAGATGTCGATTATGCGTAAGAGTTTGCATCAGCTGCATCATATTTTGCGACGTATACGATTGTGTTGGATCTTCGTCCGCATGTGTTTGCTGCCCATGGTTCACAACGCGTGTGCATAATTCTGCAAAAATTTTTCCAAAATCAAGATCACTTCTACACCAAGGGCATTTTGGCTCGTCTTTGAACTGAAAATTCTCACTGGTTCGGGTCGCAGCACGAACAATCCACGTCTGTGCGCACTCGGCACACATAAAGTGTTTTCGCTCATGACAAAACAGAACCATCTCCGAATTCTCCAACACCGCTTCGTACAATGTAGGATTTACGTCTACAGGCGCAAAATCATCCTTGTAACAAATGTTGCAAGTTACTCCGCTGGGTGACAAGTGACCCAACATAATGGTGTCTGCTATGCGTTTGACATATATAGTATTTTTGGCGAATACATATTTGGCGCACGTGCGCTTTGGCGAGTTCCAACGGTGGCCAGCACCACCGATGACGGAATAGATTCGATTTGACGACAAATCGTGTAACACATTCCAGTTGTGCCCAAACCCCTCATTTTTTTACACAGCGCGTGTGTGAAACCGAAAATAGAGTAAGCGCTGCGTATCATCCGCGTCGTGCATTTGCACACTTACGCCACTTTGCGACGAGACACCTGGCATGGAATTATTCAAGCTTTTAAACAAAGAAGTCTTCGCTGTTCAAGAATTGAATCAGGGACGCCAAAAGCCAGTAAATCAGAAAAGAAACAAGTCGTCAGTAGACCACGGGCAACAAACGCCAGAAAATCAGAAGAGAACAAAAACATTACAAGAAAAAAACTCTAATGTGCAAATTCAACACCTGTGTTTTGACAACGAACTACAGGAATGTCTGGATACGGAAATCTCTAAAGAAATCATTTGCAAACTTGGTTCCGATTTGCAGACTTGCAAACACTGTATGGACAGAATAACCTTGCTTCAAAAAGCGTACACAAAACTCTGTTTTATGTGCGACATTGAAAATCCATCGATACACGATTTGTATTGGAATATGGATCAAGTTGAAAACACGGTTCACACGTCTGGACTTCCCGCCTTTGCAAGCAAGCGCCATATCCAGGACTCATGGACAACACTGCAAATAAGACATGAAATGTGCATGGAAAAACGACACTTTTTTGACAAGCAATTCCAAATTGGGCTTTCTCGACATGAAAAAGATGCGTTGTGGGTCTCACAAGCCGAATCCATATAGAAAGAGACGCAAAGCTCTTTCACGAAGCTCTGGTTGAAGTTTTGCCAGGTTAAATGAAAGGGGTGAAATAAACTTTATTCTCAACGTGGCAAATGCATGTGGAAAAAGTGCATAATTTCCATACATTGGGATCAATTCAGGCACATCTGCCTCGTTTCAAAGACATACACGCATATTCGCAAACATGTGTCTAATTACAGATCAAGCATCTCGACATTGCATAGTGCAATGTACATCTTGCAAATCATTTCAGCGACGTTAGCATCGAGATTGAAATACAGGGTGCTCCTTCCAAGGCGAGGATGCATGCCTTGCAAAAACGCCAAGATCTCGTCGGTGGGATACATGCAAAATAACTTGAACAGGTCGACAGCAGGCGTAAACTGTGCACCTTGTGCCCTCTTTTTTTGGCACGACAACCACTCTTTGGCCGTTTCACGGGCAACTGCAATAGGATCCACGCCCGCGTGAAAACATGGCCGTTTGTTCTTGCCCATGGGCCTTGGTCGTGTTTTGTGAAATTTTTAATTTATAACAGTGTTTTAAATGCAGAATGGTGTTCTAAATGCAGAGAAACTGGACCATTTTTTTTTTTGTTTGCTACATCTACCGTTTTCTGCTGGTGTTCCAAATGCAGAGAAACTGGACCATCATTTTTTGTTTGCTACATCTACCGTTTTCTGCATAAAGTTTGCATGGTCGCAACAACTCTAAGAGCACGTGCTTGACAATTTACCGTCGTCCCACCCCGGCACTTGGGTCTGAGCAAGTGCTTCTGAATCGAAAACCTGGAATCCGCGCATTTTTATGCAAAAATTTACCTTTGTCCACACACTACAGTTGCGTTTTGGGACGTGCTTCTGAATGTAAAATTGGTAATACACACGTATATAAATTGGCCTCGTGTTTTAGCCGATACCATGACAAAGCCAAATGCTGGGTTTCCAAACACCAAAAAAGGAGCCCCTGATAAAAGGTTTTCGGTAAATCATTATTTAACTACGTCTGGCTATATTGACAAACGATGCACGAGAACAAATACAAAAAAAGCAGCCATTCGAAGTTCCTTTTTTGCACCAAACATGCCACAGAGGATGACCGTGCGAGATTGACAAAGTCCTAGAGCAGTCATTTCCGAAGCGTCGCGTCCCGATTACAAAATGGGCAACATGTAATGCATGCAATTCAACACAATTAGATGGCTAAACGCTCCGACAAAAACAACCAAAAAACTTTGGTGCTTATGCTTGACAATCCAAGACACGGCGTGCCAGAGTCGAACTTTTGCGTTGTCATAACCCATGGGATTTGATTCCCGCTGCACTCAAAGTCCAGGTCTCATCGATGCATCCCATTTTAGCGTCTTTATTTTCCCAAAATAGAGTACACACATACCTAGATCTTTGCCTCAATGTAATTTCTCACCCGGAGCATACTCTGCAACTCGTTTTGGCATAAATAAATAAGCTTTTTTTCGAGTTCCAAAAAGCTTTTGTCCACCGCCTGGTGCTCTTTGCATTCTTCTACGCTTGCCATTCGCCGCCACGTCTGCAGCACCTTGTGCGCGCGCTTCTTGCCAAGGCTAAGCAAGCTTTTGATATTCTCATTCGTCTCTGTGTTTTTCTTGTAAAAGGCAGCAAGCTTTTTGTCGGCACAAACACTTGTCGCCACCTCGTGCAACGCACCAGAAAGTTGACTCTTTTCCTCTTCCGTCCACGGCTCTTGCTCTGGGAACAAGGCGTAAAACACTGGTGATGTCACGCGAATTACACATGGAACTTGTTTTTTTCCAATTACCGACAGTCCGCTTGTATCGTGCATGATTCGGTACCCCCTCTCGTTTTTATCAAGTACAGCCCTGGCCACAATTTCCCAATCATCGGTAAATTTGGGTGTGAGCTGTCCGTCTTGGGTGTTCAAAGCATTCTCGTGTTTACGAACATGCTCAAGTGCCAGGCCATCGACACTAACGGCATCAAGCACGAAATCTGTGTGGCGCACGTGTTAATCAGCAGCAATGCTCAAGTTCGCAGCAAGTCAAGTCACAATATTACCGCGCTTCTTAAAAAAAGAGTTATTGGCAAACAGGAGCGAAGTACAAGCCGAGTCTTTCTTCCGTCTGCACAGTTCAGCAAACGCTGGTAGATTTTCTCGGTTCATCCGGGAAATAGCAAGAGCCCAAGCATATTCCTGCACAATCGGGTCGAGACACTGCAAGTTTCGAAAGTCTGCCTGTACTGCAAAGCACCCAAAATGAATGTCTTTTTTGATTGCATCGCTCGCAAACTCAAGCGCCATGGGGTAGTTCATCGGGCAATGTGCAGCGAGTCGTGCGCATGCAGAAACAGATAAATAGATGTTTGTGACAAAAATACAAATAGACACCAGAAGAATGACGTAAATAGATTACCTTGATAAAAGAAACAAGAGCGATTATCGCAGACCAATTTGGAGTGGCGATATCGTCGGCTTCGGCTTTATCTCCCAGACTTTGTACCGGCAGATGCGTGGAGCCAAAGGACGCGGGCAACATTCGCCGCTGGAATTGGCGATGTCGTCGGCTTCGGCTTTATCTCCCAGACTTTGTACCGGCGGATGCTGGCGTGCCGGCGCCAGACGAATTCACTGTTGCGCGACCTTTAAGCCAGGAAGAAATAGTTTGCAGGAATGCTTATCTGCAGCGAATTTGCATGCGAGAGGCATTTGGGGCGTGGAAAATGATTTTGGACCACCTAAATATGGTGAATTTTTATGCGGCTCGCATGCCCAATAGTGGGTTTTGAGGTACACAATAAAGATGCTGAAATGCAGACATAGGACGGCATTTTTTTGATTGTGCGATCGTGTTTACTATCAATCATAGTCTCCAATGAGAATTGGCAAGTCTTGGCAAGCGAGATGACGTGGTTTCATTTTTACTTGTGCCCTGCAGCACTTCTATGTTTATTTTTCACAGTGTGTGGCTTTTCTAACCACACTTGCATACGCGGTAGTATATAAGAGTCTTTGGGTACATGAAAGCATGTCGTCAGAAAATACGGGTAAAAACAAATTGCCAAAACAAACCTATGGGAATCCGGAATTGCGCGATGCCGGTACAGAAAGCAGGGAAAAATGGTCCGGTAGTGAAGAGGCACTTGACATTGTGTCGCAAAACCTCCGCACCTGGAACCGGATATCTGTTTTTCATGATCTGAGCAAACTGGCAAGAACGTCAACTCGGTTCAAAGACATATTCTCGAGGGAACGTAACAATGTTTCTGCTCTTGTTCGGGACAATTACGACATGGAATTTGTTCCTGATTACTGGCTCCGGCAAATGGTGCAAAATGATCACATGTTTGATGCCGTGATCGGTGCAAACCCAAGCAACAGGCTGGAAATTGCGCGGTGGTGCCTGGAGTATCAACCGCAACGTTTGTGGACGCAGCGCGTGCACAGAACAATTTTGCAGATATTGCAGGAACATGGAGAGGATCCAATGATATTGTTTGCATGGGATTTCGCCAAATTTCGTTTGATAGATACTGTTGATACTGTTGATACGGTGAGAAATGGTGACAAAGAAAAGATTGAAGCTTGGTTTGATGCCATGGACGCGTACCATCCTAACTGGCTGGACACGAGATTTTTCAAAATGTATTTTCCGTACGAGCGTACATTGCATCCACAGAATCCTGTGAACCCAGGAATTACCTTTTTTGAACTTTTGATGAGCCAGGGACGCATAAGCATATTTTTTCTCAATTTGCTGGCGCAACGATATGATCTGACAAACACGATGCAAGCACCACAATGGCATCCAGTTTTTCACTGGCGTGGAAGTCCTCTTCAAATCGCATTATCCGGAAATTGTCGGATTGTATTTCCGCACTGGGTTGCACTGTTAGAATTTTTGTTACGCTGGTCTGATATTAATGACCCAGTGCACCAACATCCAGTGTTTCGCATACTCCAGCAAGCTTGGTCCATATCTAATACTCATAAGATGGATTCTATTCTCGAAATTCTCTACCAGTATTGCAGTAACTATGATTGGAAAACCCTAAAGCTGGTGAAATTTAGATCGCACGAGGCAAACTGGATAAACGCATGGCAGTATTGTCGAATGTTGATTGATGATAGCATTGAGCCTTCAGTGCTGCAATTCTTGAACAAGATGAAAACATGGCTTGAATCGCTTGGGGCTCGGTCGCTGCTGTAATTCTTGCTCGTAAAATCATGTCTTCAAAAAATACGAGTGACTTCATATGGATGCGTGGTATGGGAAAAGCGCACGTCAAGGAGCGTGCTGAACTTACGAGACTCAACTATAATTGCGCAACACGTGCACACCCATCACAAACAGTTGACCCCGCGTTCGGTACAAACTTTCCTGCTGCACAATCGGTGCATATGGACAGTGCATGTGCATAGTTTACCCAGAATAAAAATACCGCTCAATACTATACACTTTGTATGTGGTTGCCAATACCAAGTATATAAATCATTTTTCACGTACAGATGTGGAAACAATTTTTCTTTCTTTTTATTTTATGAATCGTAAAATGGTTAAAAGGTTATGTTTTATCATGATATTCATTACATTATTTCCCAATATTAATGCTTGTGCGGTAGGATACAGCAAGACTTGGCTAAATGACGGAGTTGGGGGTTACACGTGCATACCGTGTTCGCCAGGATCATATGGTATGGTCAATAATGGGCAGGGTGTATGTTTAACTTGCCCAGGTGGAACATACTCGAATACAGATTCCGCGACCGTGTGTCAGGACTGCGGTGCCGGAAAATATCAGACACCGAATCCGAATGGGTACAGCGGTGGTACTTCATGTACACTTTGTGCTGCCGGTTCATATAGTGCTTCAGGGTGGCACATTTGCCAGCTGTGCCAAGCAGGAAAGTTTTCAGAGCCTGGAAAATCAGAATGCCAAGACTGTTCACCTGGAAAATATTCACCACAGGGTCAGGCTAATTCGTGCCTGTTTTGTGAGGATTATTACACGTCTGATACATCTGCATCTGCCTGTTACGCTTATGCATTGTGCCGCAATGCTGCAAATACAACAGAAGAACAAAAAGCGGAATATTGCACTGAAGATGATCGCGGTCATCCCCGCGTGGAACCTGCCTGTCCCAAAAATCAGTATGTTCACGATAATGTAGCGTCTGACACCATTACATTATGCGAATGGTGTAATCAATCAACCTATTCGCGCCCATGGTCTGAATCAAATGGATGTTTAACATGTACTTCAAATTTATATGATTCCGACTTTGACGAACAATGCATGTCAGGACAGAAACCTTTAAACAACGTCTATACACGTGGGTGTGGTTACAAATGCTCTGCATGTTCAGAAGGTAAGTATTTGTTTGGTAACGAGTGTGTGGATTGTTTGATAGGAACATATCGCGATGATGAAGATCCCATTGAATCATGTAAAATGTGTAGGGACTTGGAAGGTTTTAGTGGGCAAGCTTTATTCGTCACGACTTTGGAAACAAAAAGTACATCTAATCTTTGTGTGTGCAAAGAATCAATGCAAATGGTTGGTGATAACTGTAAATGTCCAGCTGGAACTTATTTGCAGTCTGCAAGTCATGATAAACCATGCACACCAGTGCCATTTGGAACGTTTACAAATAGCCCCAATCGGTTTGAAAAACCAATACCATGCCCAGTGGATACAAATACAACCAGTACTGGTAGTCAAAGCATTCAAGATTGTCTATGTGGTAATGGAGGAAATTGTGCTTTCTGCAGGGCTGGGGAATATTACGTCATGCAAGACGACCAGATCGAATGTTATGGATGTGCTCCTGGAAAATATTCCCCAGCCCCTGGTTACACAGCATGCATCTCGTGTGCCCTGGCTGAATACCAAATCAGATCCAACCAATCGTACTGCAATGCATGCAATGGTAATGAATATGCAGAAGACGGTGTAACGTGTCTTCTTGCTACCGCAGACTCATTAACCTGTCAACTCCCTTTTGTTCACACAGATAAAACTTTGAGCTTTGATATGGGAATACCATGTCTTGCATGCATGGAAGGATACGTTGCGACACGTTCAACGTCCTATGAGTGCAACATGTGTGCAAGTGGTAAATTTCACAACATAAGTAACAACTCATGCGATGAATGTCCACATGACCGTCCATATTCACACAATGCTAGTTTTTCAATAGAGCACTGTTTTCAACTTGAAGTGATCCAAGATAATCAGAGTCAAATTTCGGCGCTGGATAACATATTTGAAATGATTCCCAAGGTTTACCACGACACTTACGGAACAATTCTTTTACAAATACATGAATGTCCATACTATGGAGCACGAGATTCACTTTGGAATGTACCTGAATCTGGGGTTTTACATGATTACTACAATTGCAAAATACACAGTATACCACAAAGACCAAGCATGCCATTTGTGGCTCCACGCGCTAACAAGGAAAATGAGATAAAAATACACACCCTTACCGGCGCGTCGTCGTATCCATTCTGGTTCGAGGCATTTTTTGTGAATGTTTCATTATGCACTGAAAATTGCATTTCAGTGTCTGACAATTATATCATATTTAATGACGTTTCAGGTCGATATGGACCATTTTATTTTACCTCGCACACTATTCCGCTTCATTTGGGAGTTTGGTTTGATCCAATGATGTCGAATACACTCGAAGTTTACCAAGCGTCAAAACATGTCATTACGAAATACCAAGTTACAAAAACAAAACAGTTGGTAAATAACACAAGTCTTCTTTTTTCATATACGCTTAGCGATGAAATAATGCAAATGGTTCCCTTTTACAGCCCACAAACAGAATCAACCGTCATGTTGTTTTTCAAAACTTACACTCTACCAGTAAAATTTGGAATTTTAAATACCAAATCATCGACAATCGGATTGGATTTTAAGAGAAACCGTATTATTGCACTCAGTTTGTCAAATCACAGTTTTTTTACCACACATGAATGGTCATTGGTAAATGTTTATATTCGTGAAGATTTGCGCATATTTCTCAGTGTTAAAAATGGTGAATGGCATTCATTTTACATTGACAAAGATCAACTAGCGTTTTATCTTAAAACAGCTCCAATTCCCACATGTAAATTGGAGTATTCCGAAAGCACGAACCTCGTGTGTCGAAATACTTCCAAGTTGAAACCAGAAACGGTGGAGAGTGCCAGAGTAGAAATAAATTTTGAGTACATTGGCTCTGGAGAATGCCGAAATGTGCATAATCTCGTTCCATTTTACTTGTTCACAAATCTGAGTTCATTTGAAGAATGTCGTATGTCCTGCCTAGACGATACAAACTGTAGTGGTTTTTCATATGGAGATGCTTGCAAAATCTACTTTCTATCTGCAAAAGAGCCAATTGGCAAGTGGAACTTGGGATTGCTTCCAACTTTACAGGTCGCTTGGGTATTTGACATCAATTCTACTTTCTCTCTCAACAACCTGAATACAGAGTGTTACCGAAAACCTATATACAACTATACAACATGGGTCGCGTTTTCAGCATTTGAATTAGTTGGTTTTGGGCATTGTATGAGTCAAAACCAAACAACACCACATCACATTTACTCACACGATTTAAGTTACGAATCATGTAGATCAGAGTGTCTACTCAAGCCTGAATGCAGTGGGGTTATGTATCTACGATCGACACATGAATGGGGTAAACGGTGCTACCTCTACTTTTCCCATGCTTACAATGCACCGCGCAATTGGGTTGCCGGCACAGGTGTACAAGCACATACATTAATTGAAAGTGTATTGATACATTTGAACTCGGAATGCTACCGCAAAAACAAACTTTTTAATTTTGACCGACCTGTAGCTACTGTGTGTAACCACAAAACGGTGCACGTTAGACAGGCATATTGTCATGAAGTACACCCAAAGTTATCCATCACATCTCACTGCAGCGAACCAACCAAGTCAAGATGTCCGAATGTAGTCACAAACAACTTGACATCAGGTCGTATACAATTACCACTAAATGCAAATTGTACCTATGTCATTGAAGCAACGGAAAAATATGCCATTATTCACGCTTCTTTTTCAAATTTACCAAGCATTCGGCAACATCGTATTTTTCTGAGTGCAGAAAATGCTCGCGTGCACCTTGAGAATTCGGGACTGAGTTATGAAGATGTTATTGTAAATGTTTTTAAACATCCACGACGCAATGTCACCATTTGGAACTCATTTTCTTCTGTTCGTATTGAATCATCAAACAAACAAACTTATGATTTATTGGACATTCACTTCAGTGTACACACAGACTATGCAAAATGCGAGGCCACATTTGTCAATCGCACGTTAGCTTGTTCCCAGTGTCCCTACGACACTTTTCGAAATACAAGATGCCAACAGATTTGTACGGAATGTTCAGCAAATTCATATTATACAGGTTTTCAGGTTGATGGGGTGCACGAATGTGCCTGCAAACCGCCTTATCGCAAGGTATATGATGACAATGGTAATATTCAATGCAAAATGTGTGATGCCGGAAAATATCTTTTTTTCTCAACAGACATGGAATATCCACTGTGTCGAACGTGTCCATCTTTCTCATCGTCGCCTGAAGGTTACGCTATATCTTGCCAATGTACTGAAACAAATCATTATTTTAATCAAAGTGAAGGACGGTGTAGGAAATGCAATGAGGTACACGATAAGGAAAGCTTGTACTGTGGTGCGTGTAATAATTGTACTTGTGATGGTTATGGAATGCACGAGTTTGGTGGTGCGGACAATCCAGTGTCGGTCTGTGCTTTGTGTGCCCCTGGAAAGTATGCAACAGCCAATATGGAACAATGTGTACCTTGCGACGACGGAACGTATGCTACTGAATACGGATCGAGCAGCTGCTTTCTGTGTCCGTCAAACCAAACACGTACTGATGGGTTTCAGGGCTCTTGCCCAAGTTTTGAAAGGTTAGAACCATTACTTTCAAATCAACATGTTACAACAACGGCACAGAGAAGCGTGCATTCACAAACTCGGCTTCGCGAAACCTTGAGCTCATAGATGGAAGCAATCTGTTTTATTTGGCACCATTAGTCAATGACATTGACTAAAACCAGTTTCATTTTTTACGTATCGTCCCGATCATATGGCATTGAATAAACTATGTCTTGTAATTATCATACGAACGCATATAAACCTACCAAGAGCACAATATGCACCCATTGTGTTGCTGGAGAATATAGCAAAGTATTGTGAAAAGGTATATATGTTTTTTCAAGATTTGAAAGATTCGAAACTCAACACATGTATCTGTTGAAGCGGAGAATCATTTTGTGTTTAATTCTTTTGGGTAATGTGTGCGCTTACTCCTCTTCTTCTATTTGTCCTGCTGGTTCTTTCCTGAGCGGTGGAGATGGAAATTGTGAACTTTGTCCGGCGAACGCATACAAACCCACACAAATGGAGATGTATTGTAGCTGGTGTCGTGCTGGAAAATATAGTGAATTTGAAACAGGTTCCACGGCATGCATAGACTGTGGAGCAGGTAAAAGTCGTTACGCATCATGGTATGATCAACCGACGGGATGTTTCGATTGCACATCTGGTAAATTTTCCGAATCCGGTGCTCAATCTTGCGGTAATTGCCCGGAAGGAAAGTATGCGTCCGCCGATAACACGAGGTGTATTTGGTGTCCAGCTGGGACGTATGCGTCGTCGGGTTTAACTATTTGTCATGATTGTCCTGTCGGAAAATACCGTGCTAATGAATCATCATCGTGTACATTGTGTCCGACTGGAAAATACAATGCACAGCCTGGTAGTAGCGATTGCGCGTTGTGTTTACACGGAGAATACTCTAGCACTGACAAAACAACATGTTTACAGTGCCCGAGTGGGAAAATCAGCAATGGACAACAGGTTGAGTGTTGTGACACGCAAGATTACCGCATACCAATGAATACCACTTGTGTGTGTAAACGGGGCTTGATGGACACGGAACATGGATGTCGATGTGCAGCTGGAACATATATGGCAAATACAAGCACCGGGGAGTGTGTTCCAGCACCGAAGAACACATACGTTGAAACTGCCAATAACGGCGATTACGCCCTTAAGCTATGTCCCTACAACACATATACTACAACGACACACAACATAAATCAAACCAATTGTCTTTGCAACAATCCTCAAATTTGCGAAATATGTCCACTGGGAAAGTATTACACAAAAGAGGTTTCACACAACGGTGTCAATGAGCGTTACATGTGCCACTTGTGTGAGCCTGGAAAATTTGCGCAATATCCCGGACTTTCTGCATGCGAAAGTTGTCCACGAGGCTTTTTCACGACTTACGGTGCATCCGAATGCCAGCCTTGTCCACGGAACACATATGGATATAAGGACAATGATTGTTTGCGTTGTCCATCTGGTAAATACTCTGGTGAGGGATCAGACTGGTGCTACGCTTGCAAAGCAGGCACCTATCATAATGGTCATAGTTGCGTGCAATGTGTACATGGTGCATTTACAGAATTTAACGGCGAGACTGGATGCACAGTTTGCGCAGCTGTCATTGACTAGGAATACTTATGATTTTACCATTCTATATATTTTGTGTACGTTTACACAGAGCACATTTGAAACTAACAATTTTCATATACATCTATGTTTTCATGTGAATAGAAAAAAAACAGTTGTTAACAATGTACTGTAGTCCCTCGAAATTTTTTTATATTTTTGACATTTGAAATTTAAATGAATGTTGCAACACAAACATATCGCGAAGAAGTCTACCTAAATGATTCTGAACTTGAGCATCTGAAATGCTCAGTGTGCTTGGAGATTTTGCATGATCCAGTTTCGATGGTGCCATGTCAACATAATTTATGTAACGGGTGTTATAAAGCCGTCAAAAATATTTCTTCCTGCTGTCCTCTTTGTAAGCAGCATGTAGTGTGCGTGGGACGAAATCTTGCTGTGTGTGAAATAGTTTCGGCGGTCAAAAAATACAAACACTTGTCGAATAAATCGCCAAATATAAATCTCGCAAACGCAACAGGTAATGATCTACACAATAAAAATACAAGATTTGAATCCGATAGTAACACCTCGAAAAACGTCATGCATGAATGTGTAGGAACGCTGGGGCCAAAAAATATCAATGCACGAAATGATAAAGGTCAAACATTAATTATGCGCGCAGCTACCTTCAAAAACCCTCTTCTCATACAAAAGTTAGTAAATATGCACGCTGACGTAAACATGCAGGACACTAACAAACGAACTGCACTATTTCACGCCACTTGCTCTGGATTGCTGGCAAGTGTTACGACTTTGTTACAAAGCCGTGCGGATCCAAATTTAGCTGACGCACAGACTCTTACTCCAATGATATGTGCCGGAGCTCTTGGTCATTCTTGTTTAATTTCCTGTCTAGTTCAAAATGGAGCTTGTGTGGACGCAAAAGATGTACAAGGAAGAAATGCCTTGATCTTTGCAGCGAGGTATGGGCATGTGAAGACTGTCAAAGAACTGCTTGCGCACCATGCCGACGTTACCCTAGAAACTCAGAAAAACAAAAAAGCAGTTTGCTATGCCATGCGTTATGGGCACGCGCAGTGTGCGTCGCTACTTGAATCTTTTGCAATGCAAGCACTTTAGATAGTATGTTGAACGGTTTTTGATTTCAAGCAAAAAACTCGCACGGTACTAAAGCAAGGCAGGATTCATCCACACGAGATAGCAGTCCTCAAAGCACTCCGGAAGTGTGTAAAACCCCATTTTTTCTGGTAAAACTGCATTTCCATGCACGCCCTCACCCCGGCGGCTTGTCAACGTGCAATTTGACGTGGACTATGTAGCGATGACGAGCCCGTTGCAACATTATGTGCATGAACCCTGTTGCAATGCCCAGGCGGCGGTATTTCTCGTGTACACACAAACCACGCACATTCGAAGTGTGAAACGTGTTGGGTGTATCACATGACATCACGGTAATCGAGGCTAATAAATAAAACTTCTGAATTGAGCACGTTTCATATATAAAGTATTCAATTGACAAAAACGGTATGAAAGCGTGGTGTATTATAGCCAGTGTATTACACGCGTTTCATTTTGCGTATTCTTGCCAGCCCGGACAATATCACACCACTAATAGACATGGCCATGATGTGTGTTTAGATTGTATCGCTGGCAAATTTACCGATGGCACTTTTGGAGTCTTGGGAATACAATATACGAATACAACGCCATACACGACATTGAACGCTCACTGTGCGGCGTGCCCCGGCGGAAAATATGCAAATGCATCTGGAATGAGTGTGTGTTTTAGTTGTGCTGCAGGAAAATCAACATTTTTTTGGGGAGCAACATCAGAAAGTAATTGCTTAGAATGTCCACTTGGCGCAGCAAGCGCAGAAGGTCAGGCATGCGAACCGTGTCCACAAGGTGCGTATAACCATATGATGGGGCAATCGTCTTGCCGTTCGTGTGAGGTAGGAAAATTTATGAGGGAAGTAGGATCAAGTGAACCCTGTCTGGTTTGTGCACCTGGAACATTCAGTCTGGAACGACAGGCAAGATGCACAAATTGTAATGAGGTGAGGGGGTTCCAACCACAGCAACAGGCGTCTGCATGTATCACATGCGCAAATAATACGTACACAACTAAAATAAATCAAATTCAAGGTCCTTGCATTCAGTGTCCAGTTGGTAAATACGCACAAGGTGACATGGTGCGATGTGAAACTCAAAACGTTTCACAATCTGTCAACGTTTTCTTACAACAAAACGAGTGTCCAGTATATGGTAAGAAAAACGACTTATGGACGATTGCAAAATCCCTTGAATTACACAACAGCGTATGCCAAAAACAATATACCAACAGTACACTGTCAGAAAGCCTTGCGACGCCAAAGGTTTTGCAAACATATGGCCACAAATTACCACTTGTCGGTGGATCGACGATGTATCCATTCTGGTTTGAAGCATATTACGTGGACGCGCACAGTTGCCAATTGAATGACGGCTGCCCTGGACACGTGCATAACCGCATCATGTTTCGGGATCAAGGCAATTTGTACGGGCCGTTTTTTTACATCAATGCCACCGAGTCGGGAATGATGTCAGTATTATATTCGTTGGACAATCCAGACAACCTGATTGTGTTTGAATACCGGGACACGTATATTGTGAAAATTGTTTTGTCAGAGTCCAGTCAAACTGAAGAGTACAAGTTTCCAATTGGCAACGATTTAACATACTTTGTTGCGTTGTATATGCAAAACACTTATATGGCTTTAGTGCTCTTATACGACAACGAATACACTGAATTGAGCATCTTGAACGTGCATGAAATTGAGCGTGAATTGGAACGTGAAAAAAGTAAAGTTTTTGCATGTGACCACCAAGACAACGTTTGTACAAATCTCGAAAACTTCAATATTGCACGCGAAACAATGGAGTCGTGGATTGCTCATGGAATTTCGAAATGGGTTCAAGGTGCCGATGGGCAAAATTGTGACGAAGTTTGTAGTAGCGTTGAATTGACATGCGACGCGTCAAAATATAAATTTCCGCTTGTGCAGGCCGACGTCGGTGTTGCACTGCTTTCGGCATTTGGACATGACTGTGCCTTGAATAATGGGGTCAGTGAGAGTGGTTGTTATTTTTGCCCAGCCTTCGTACATTCTTGGAGGTGTTGGTTTGACGGTGACGTGAGGTATCAGAATGCATTACAAAAATGTGGCTACAAAGGAGATAATATTCGCCGAATTTGTCCATGTGGTATCCATGACAGTACCCCTGAAATCACTGGAACCTATTTGTCGTACCTTTACAGTTGGTTGCGCTTTCCAAACCATATGCAACAATATACCGACGACATTGTGGACTTTTTTATCGCACCAGATCTTCGTCTGTTTGTTCAATATTCCTCTGATATATTAGACGAAAAATGGCACATATTGTCCGTGAACGATGTAGAAATTAATGAATATTTCCAGTTCGAGTCGGGCACAAGTAAATTTGTCTGCACAGAGAGTTTTGAACGGAATGCACTGACAGAATATTGTATGCAGAGAATTCCGCAATTCACCATTACGTCTAATTTCGTCGCGTGTTCAACACACACTGGCACCCGGCATGGTAAGCTTGAAATCCCCGTTTTACCATTTGAACATGTACATGAATATACAATTCGAGCACTAGATTCACAAAACATTTTCATGTTCACATTTTCGGGGTTGGAAACGCAAAATGATGCCATCATTACTCTCGAAGCGCACGGCAGCGTTTTTCGAGACCGGTTATTTCAACGCTATGAACATACAATCAATGTCAATCTCTTACAACCACAACACCAGAGTTTTTGGGTGGCGACTACCAGTGTGACTGTAAAAATTACATCGACAAATGCGACGGTACACATGTGGTTACCCGTAGAAATAACCGCATACACACATTTTTTGGGCTGTGAACGTGAGATGGAGTTTGTTTGCACAAAATGCCCTGATTACACATTCAAAGATTGGACCGGCAGTGGTAACTGCGTCAGATGCCCGACAAATGCATACCCGATCGGCCCGAAAATGTACGAGCGCTTTGATTGCGTGTGTGCCCTGGACAAGCAGCTCACGCGCAATGCAGACTTAATCTATGGCTGTACCGTTTGTGACTCGCATTCTTACGCCAAACCTACAAGTTCTTTACCAAACTATCAAACGTCCTATGAATGTACACTGTGTCCAACTGATGCAATTGGTGCCAGTGTTGGCGGTCTGGATTGTGTATGTAGAGGTTATTATGAATATCACAATATACGCGAAAATATATGCATCTCCTCCTTGGAGTACGACGCGTCTTGTCCACAAGGCACATTCTCAAGTAACGGAAAACAACCTTGTACGTGGTGTCCTACTGGAACATTTTCACAACATCCTGGTGCTACCAATTGCGCATCGTGCGGACAGGAAACACCGGTGGTATTTGATAACTCGTCCATGTGTTTCTTCTGCGATAAAAACTGTGCAAGTGATGTTAGCAAAACTGCGCATGCACCGTGGTCAGATTTGATCATTGCTGCAAATCGCATGCCCTCAAGCCCCGTTTCCACACGCAACACACTGAGTGCTGTGAATCATTAAAATGCAAAATCATATATATGCCGTATCTTCTGCTTGTGATTGTGCATGCGTGGGACGGGGGCATTTTTGCTCTTGTGTTTTGTGCACACTGTTAGCGGCGTGTGTGAATGTGAAGGACCTATTGCGCAAAAGGTACAAGGTCCAAATGGCGAATCCAAAACACCGGGAGATTCTTCCTGTGGAAATAATGCAGACTGGCATTGTGTTGACTGTCCACTCGGTACTTACAGCAAGTCACGAGACAACTCGGAATGTATACCATGTGAAGCTGGAAAATATCGCAACGAAGATATAGATGGCATAGATGAATGTGGGCTTTGTTGGACTGGAACCTATCAAGATGCTACTGGACAGCAAGATTGCTTGTCTTGTGAGCTAGGAAAATATCAATCGTGTGATGACGACTCAATATGTGTTTCAAGTGAATGTTTTGAGTGTACACCTGGTAAATTTGCATCTCGGGTCGGGTCGTATAGTTGCATGAAATGCTACGTTGGTAAATTTGCAAATTCTACAGGACAAAGTGAATGTGATATTTGTGCACCTGGTAAATATGCAAGCTTCTATGGGCAAAGTGCGTGTGTTAGCTGTGCACCAGGAAAATACGCTGCAACGTGGCCAAGCAGTTGTACGTTGTGTGATGAGGGCAAGTTTTCAAATCTGAATGGCTCTACAACTTGCAAAAATTGCGATGCTGGAACATTTACAGAGTCGAAAGGACACACCGTGTGCGTTGCATGTACACCAGGAACTTACCAAAGTACCACCACTCAGTCGCATTGCACAGCGTGTCCTGCGGGTCAATACAGCAATGGAACGGCTTTCACAATTTGCATAGATTGTGATCCAGGAACATTTACAGCGTCGGAGGGACACACAATGTGTGTTGCATGTGCACCTGGAGCGTACCAGGCCATCAGCGCGCAGTCAAGTTGCGTTGCGTGTGCAGTGGGTACATATAGCGATGGATTCGCTTTTACAAGTTGCAAAGATTGTGATGCTGGCAAATTTGCCGCGACCGAGAATCAGACTGTTTGTATTGCCTGTGCACCCGGAACGTATCAGGGCACACATCCCCAGTCATTTTGCACGGCCTGTGCCCCTGGTAAATACAGTGATGCCTCTGCTTTTACAATTTGCACAGACTGTGATGCTGGTAAATTCGCTGCGACCGAGAATCAGACCGTGTGCGTCGCCTGTGTACCGGGAACATATCAAGGGGCACATGCCAAGTCCAATTGCACGGCGTGTGCTCAGGGTAAATACTCTAGTGTGTACACGGCCACAGTGTGCATGGACTGTGACCCTGGTACATACGCAGAAACAGAAAATCAAACGTCTTGCTCTCCATGTATGCCGGGAACGCACCAAAGTGCAAGCGGTGAGTCTTCTTGCACAGTGTGTGCCGTTGGCAAATACTCGGGTGCCAGTGCTGGTGATTGCAACGACTGCGCACCTGGAAAGTTTACATCTGAATCTGGCCAATACGCGTGTTCTGAATGCACGGCCGGAAAATATCAAAATACCACCTCTCAAACGAGTTGCATAGAGTGCGACGCAGGCAAATACTCAGATGCCAGCGCCCTTGAATGCAACGACTGCGCCCTGGGAAAGTTTACATCTGAATCTGGCCAATACGCGTGTTCTGAATGCACGGCCGGAAAATATCAAAACAAGGCTGCACAAACATTTTGCACCGTCTGTGCGGCTGGAACCATTTCGGCGTCGGGCTCAACGGCTTGCACCGAGTGTGCACTTGGTACGTACGCACGGGACGATGGTTTATCCGAGTGTACGGATTGCGCACCAGAGAACTTTGTGGGAAAGACGGGCTCCACTACGTGTTATGCATGTGCTCAGTTCTCGCAATTCTAATTAAAATTTGATGGATCAATGTGGAACATTTCCTCATTTAAATCTTTCCAAAAACGAAATGGAATCTGCATGGGTGATGGGACTTGGGGTGGTGCTAAGCCAGTGTGCATCGTTTACAGAGCTTGACCTTTCATATAATGTGCCAATTCGACGCGACACAATACGAATAAAATGGGCAACCAGCCAATGCCCACACATAAGAGTATCTATTCGTTTGTAAATAAAACCCAACACATATGAATGTAAAATATATATAAATAAGAATAAAAGCCCCAACAACACTTCCACTGCCATGACAACGTTTCTTGACATTTTTACACCAGATCTGTCCAAACATCTAACCCCAAAGCAACGT
>Ga0233432_10000911_pt1 | contig 28517 bp, 19 predicted proteins | sample SI_122_August201_6_FD_179870 | JGI IMG/M metagenome (GOLD analysis project Ga0233432, IMG submission 179870) | Seawater microbial communities from Saanich Inlet, British Columbia, Canada - SI_122_August2016_10_MG | ecosystem: Environmental > Aquatic > Marine > Inlet | place: Canada: British... | reverse complement strand
AATGCCCGCAAGCCTATATCCTAGAAACAAGCTCAGCCGCTCAGAAAATGAATAATCTAAGAGTAAAGAGAGTTCGTAGCAGAAACCAGAATCTGAAAGAAGGTCTAAGGATTTGATATCGGGTACATGAAGAGAGTGATGAACAGACGAATATCCTAGGCCAAATGATGCTTCAAAAGAAAGTTTTTGATTTAAGGGGATAGCGATTCCCAGATTACCCGTAAAAGATAAGGATTCTACATCACCGTCAGCATGAAGTTCAAAACCCAAGAAATTTGCACTTGAAAATTCTTGATGTGTATATCCAAAACGAGCAGACATCGTCCAGTTTTCAATTCGACGCCCGACCACAACTCCAACTCCACTACCCACATCTCCTTTGAAAGTATCCCCTGCCTTGAGTTTAGAGTCGAAAGGTGCCTGAATAATAAAAAATGGACGTAAAAAACTTCCACCTTTGAGTTCCTCCGTAGTAGGTTGAACAACTATAGATATATCACTTACTTCATCCACAAATTGATGCGATGAGTTGGATTCACGCTTCTCATCTTTAGATTGAAATGGACCTGGCAGTGCGTCAAATGATGCTTGAGGAGATGCTTCTACATCATCGGGGGTAGAGCTCTCACTTTCTTGGTAAATGGATTTATTCTCTGGGGCAGGAGAAATATTTTCGCGATACAGAGGAGTACTTTGAGTTGGTCTGGGTTGAATAACCTGGACTGGCTCAGTACCGGTCAATTCAGCCATTTTTTTTGATAATTCAATGGCTCGAAGTTCCATTCTCCTAAAGTACTCATCACGATCAACATTCCCTCGTTGCGCATGAGACAGCGAAAAAGCGAAGCCAAATAATAAGGGATAGATTAAAAAGATATTACGATTCATATTCAAAGTTTATATTTCTAAAAACCAAGTTGGATTCCATAACTTTCCAAAGTCTTTGAAGATTTCGTGAAAATCAATTCGCGAAGTATTATGTTCTTTTCCTCTTCGGTAAAAATAGTCGAACTTTTGATAAAATTCGAGACTTTAACAGCGGAATCTAAAGAAGAAATCGTGGAAGCTGCCCTTTGGATTTGAAAAATCTCGGGAGAGACAGTCTCCTGTGAGTTATAATCGGTGACTATACTCCAACCAGCTGTATCACTTACGCTTCCTTGCCAAAGCATCCACTTAGAGAATTCTTTTATGAAAACATAAGAAAAGTAATCATTCCCGGTCCAGAACCACCCTAGGTATTCACTCCAACACCAAGTGGATCTATATAAAAGATCACTTGGAACATGAACATAAACCCAACCCATTTTTTCGATAAAAATCCAATTGTCCTCTGATTCATTTAAATAACCGAAATTATCATAATATCTCCAACCAGTGAGCTGAGGGGATCGGGTAACATTAATTCTTACTTTAGCAGAAGATGATAAATTACCATCGGTTACTTCATAAGAGAAGCTAACCGGTCCGATAAACCCGACAGGAGGAGTAAACAAAAAAGCCGTAGATGTTGATGAAAAAGTTTCACTTGTAGAGGGAGGTAATGAAGAATTCCAATCAAAGTTTGCCACTCTGTCTTCGTTTAATGTGGAGTCTAGGGTCCAGCTTTTTAAAGTAAGAGTTTCTTGGCTAGGATCATCAGGGAAAGAACTGTCGTTAAGAAGGAAATTAACACTCATTGGCTGCCCATCCTCCAATAAGTAATCGATATCATCAGGAACAGCAGTGGGTGGGTCATTAACTGGAGTGACCAGGATTTGAATAGGCTGGACAATATAATCATAGGACGCATTAACTTCGTAAACCTGAAGGTTAAAAAAGTCTGTTCCAAAGAAATCTTGGTTTGGTTTGTAGGTATAATGTTTGGCAGAAATTTCCTCCAACACTCCGGCCTGAGAATCCTTAATGAGAACAAAGGTAAAAGAATCATTCTCTGCGTCCGTTCCATTAAAATCATCAAAATGAATGTCGAGCAAACCATCTTCCAACATTTCAAAAGTCGTGGTTGCAAGTACGGGTGCTTCATTCACATCCTCAACATATACATAAATATTTCTTATTGTAGCGTTATACTCGCCGTCGCTCAACGCCACAGATAATTCATAAAGATTGTTCTTACCTAAATCATTAGGCATTTCAAAATCCGGAACATTCTCGAATTTAAAGGTGAGGATCCCTGAAGTATGATTAAGGTCGAAGAGATGTGCATCAGATGTCAGATTGTCGTCAGCATCCAATATAGTAAACAAGGTAACATTTAGGTCGTCTGTAGCATTTAAATCGATGACAAAAGGTTCATTTTCATTAACCGTAATTGGACTTGTGGGAGTGAATGGAGGCGAGGTCCATACAGGTGGAAATTCATTTACATTCTCAATGTACACTGAAACCGATAGTTCCTCAGTGTTAATTGCATCGGTAGCAGTAAAATTGGTGTCAGATATTTGTAAATTAAAATGATAAACATTATCCTTATCTGCGTCGTGAGGTGCTTCAAAGTCAGGTATCAGAGGAGCGAATTTGACGGAATTATTTTCAATCTTAAACAGATTAGCATCCTCACCACTAACTACCTCCATTTTGATAACACCACCATCGGGATCAGTGAAATTCAAATCAACGACAACTTCAGAATCCTCGGGTAGAAATATAGATTGCTTGCCATGCAAATTTTGGTTCCCAATGATCGGTATGTTGTCATTTAAATTAGTCACTCTTACGGTTAAATTTTCCTGCACAGAATATTCTCCGTCTGAAATCTCAACGGTTATTTCATAATCATTTCCATTACCTGATGCCAAAGGAAGTTCGTAGTCTGGAATAATGCGAAAATTTAAGATACCACTCGATGAAAGTTTAAAATAAGTTTCGTCTAGCCCACCTGCTAATTTATATTCAATTGATTGATCATCGGAATCAAAAATCGGAATCTGCCCGACAATTAACGATCCCTCTGGATGTTCAATCACTGTAGAAGTAAAAGATGGTGCATCATTAACTGGATTAACCTTAACTTTTATTAAAACATCCCCAACACGGTTCAATTTGTCGGTGGCACGTAGAGTAAAATTATCATCACCGGAGAAGTTAGAATCCGGATAATATTGGAGAGTCAGACTAGCATCATCAATGACTACATTGCCGTAGAACGGATCGCTTGATAAACTCCAAGATAATGGGCCCTGCCCCGCTTCAAATGTCGAATTTAGATCGGTAGAGTTAAAATCAACAATCAAACTGCCCTCTTCGCTTACTGAAAACATATCGCCACCTGGAGAAACATAAAACTCTGGAGAACCGTCCATGACAAAGACATTGATATAGTAGTCTAGATATGCAGACCCCGATACAAAACCTGCACCATCATCTTCCACTCGAATGACCATGGTATAATTATTATCTGAATCAGAATCCAACGGGGTTTCCGCATCGGGGGGAGCTTTAAAAGTAAGATCTCCACTTTCATTCAAATTAAAGAAGTCTCCGTCGTGACTATCTACTATTTTATATGTAAATTCTTGCTTGGGATTATCATCCTCATCAGCGAATTCAAATGTGAAAATATTTAGTGCGTTTTCATAAACTTGATGCTGAGAAACTAGGTTGGTAATCTCTGGAGGATCGTTGACATCGATTACACTAAGAAGGACGCTTGAAGTAGCCGTTGCATTTCCATCAACCGAGATCGAAGTTACGCCGACCTTAATCTCATATTGATTAATTCCGATATAATCGGATGGGGATTCATGGTTGGGTGAATTACGAAACCATAAATTAGGTGAGTACTTAGGTCGAAATTCAAAAATGGACGCGTCATTACCGCCGAGAACTTCAAAACGAAAATCTTCAAAATCTTCATCTATATTAGCCCAACTTGCAGATGAAATTGAACTTGTACTTGTTCGAGCAACCTCAGTTGATGAGGAAAACAAACCAACCCCATTATTTATAAACAAATCTACACTCACATCACTTGCAGAAACTGTAACCAAATCTAAACTGCCATCTCCTTGTACGTCTCCAAATTCTATGGAGGAAACAACTGAACCAGTGTCAAAGATTTCAGGGGTAGCGAATGATAAAGAAGCTGTACCATTCTGTAGAAGCACTCCAAATTTGGTCGGTTTTGAAAAACAAACAACGACATCGAGTTTATCGTCGTTATCTAAGTGGTCACACAAGATACGAAAGGCCGTTGCACCAGTTTCCTGATAGAGGACAACCGGATCAGCAAACCTGCCAAAACCATCATTGAGGCAATAATAGAATGAATCACCAGACACGAATAAAACATCCTGATCCCCATCCTGATCTATATCACCAGTTGAACTATCGATAGGATTATAAACCTTATCATGGTTTTGTAGTACATATTTTTTTGGAGAGAAAGCGTAAGATTGATTAGCTCCCAAGTTCTCAAACCATGAGATTTCGCTACTTCCCTTTCCTATTACCAAAACATCTATATCTCCGTCTTGGTCAAGATCATCGAGATTCATTGCAATTGGTTCATCTACTGAACCAGTAGAACTGATGTTGCTGGTCGTTCCTCCATTCACAATGTCTGCGAAACCTGAACCCGTCCACCCCCATGCATAAATGGCGTCCAAGGATGTTGAGATGGCAATAATATCCGTAAATCCATCTTCATCGATATCGGCAAGATCTATATGATCCACATCGCCGGTAAAAACTGTCTTCGAGCCAGAAAAATTACCTGATCCATTATTGAGAAATAAATCAATTCCGGAAACATTGCCTTTGCTTAAAACAACAACATCATCGAATCCATCCCGATTAAAATCGGCCGACTTTAGGCTGTAAGGTGAGATCCCGTCAGCAGAAGTTGCAACAGTGTAAGAGGAACTGAACGAGGGGGTTGCACCAGATTGATTCGTTACAAATTTAACATCCGAACCATCCACCACATAAAAGATATCTAATTTAGAATTATTATTATCCTGATCAATAAATTCAAACTTTTTAACAAAGGATTGGTTCTCGGGAATGGTTAACTTTAGAGTACTGGAATCACTTAAAACAGGAGCATCATTAACATTCAATACCTGAATTTTAAAGACCTGAGAAATAGTGCTTTGCAATGAATTCGATAAAGAAATCTCAACCTCATATGAGTTATCATTATTGGTATCTGCTGGTTTTTCGAAATCAGGAGATACTTGAAAAGATAATTCTCCGGTTGCATCATTAAGGGAGAAAAGTCCGGCATCATCTCCTCCTATAGCTTCAAAAGCTATCGTTCCTGGACCTTCTGGGTCATAAACATAATCAAAAAGATTGGGAATTGCTAATGCATTGTTTTCATTAATTGATAGCGTGTAGGATTGGGATGAATTAAATTCCGGCAACTCATCCTCATTCGTGATCATCACCAAAATATTTTGTAAGGTACTTTGGGTAGGCGATCCGTTGTCTGTAGCATTTACCTCCAAGTGAAAACCAACTTGGTAACCCTGATTCCCAAAAACACCGTTCTGTGGAATAGTACTTAAAGTTCCCCCTGCCCCCCCTAAATTCAAGGGTGACTCGTAGTCAATAGGAGCAGCTAACCGAATGACTCCGGTAACCGAATCAAAGATAAAAGGACTGAGTTCCTGCTGTACCGAAAAGCCAGAACTTGTAACATTTAGATCGTTAAGTAAACGAACATTGTAAATTATGTTATCTCCTTCTGAATCTGTTGCATTAGCATCATAGACTACGGTTGAGTTTTCAGATAAATTTATTTTTACAAACTTTTTAGCAGGAAATTCATTGAAAGGGTCGTTGTGAATTTCATCCAAGTAGTTGGTAAAAACTGGCGCATCATTAATATTTCGCACCTGTATACGAATTGGGAAATCTGTGTAAATTGTATCATCATCGGTTGCTGAAACCGTCAACTGATAGAGATTGGTACTAGCCACATCAAACACAGGTGGTTGGCGGAAATATACAGATCCATTCGATTCAATTTGGAAAAAATCATCATCAGCTCCAGTTAATCGCCAGGATATCTGACTCAAAGGAGTGGATGTATCGTTAAGGGAATTAGTCAGGTTGTCATCATAATCAAAAGCAGTAAAACTTCTAACCAATCGACTTCCTTCATAAACAAGTATAGGGTCGGGTGTGGTAACATCGATATCAATTATATGTGGTGAGTCATTGACTGACTTGACAGTCACATAAACATCAAAAGACTCTTCAATTCCAAGAGTATCAATTGTTCGAACTTTAAAAGTATCGATTCCTTTAACATTTGGATTGGGGGTGTAAGTGAGAGCTCCGCTGTTAGGATCAATAACTGCTTCCCCTCTAGCGGTAGAATAAAGAGTAGAATTATTTTCCAACTTCCAAACAAGTTGATCCCCTGCCAGGATCGAATCATAATCTAGAGCACTGATCGGGTTCCATTCAGTTGCCCATTTTAAAATTTCTTCATCTTCAGATATAGTCACATAAAAAGGTCCAATAACTGACTCATTATTGTCATTTATAAAAATGGGCTTTTCATTTATATTACGAACAAGAACTTGGAGAGTATGTGATACCGATCCTTGATCGGTATCCTCAGCAGATACTGTAATGGTGTAAATATTGGTATTATTATCACCCTTTGGGCTATCATAATCGGGTGCGGTAATGAAGGACAGCGATCCTTGATTTATTAAAAATTTAGAACTATGATTACCACTTACAGTCCATATTATTGAATTGGAATTAGTTGCAGTTACGCCGTCATTGCTGTCACTTACATTAAAATCCATTACAAAATCAGTATTCTCATCAATCGATACCGAAGTAGACAGAGGATCATTTGTAAAATAGGGGGAATCATTAACCGGAATCACTTTTGCAAAAACTGAAATGATTTCTGTTTTCCCACCTGAATCAGTTACTGAAATGGAAAACTCATCCTTACGGAAGGCTTGTGAGACTGATGTTTTGTTTTGTTCATAGTTCCAGTCTGGATTTGGAATATATGTGATGACTCCATTAGATACATCAGCAGACCCAAAAGTTGGATCGTTAACGATGTCCCAATCAAACCCAACGGCCCCATTCGGGTCTGGATCAATCGCATGAATATTATTTGTATCAATTAAGCTGTAACTGTAATCGGTCTGATCTTCATTTAGAACCAGTTCGATGGAAGTAACTTTTTGACCAAGATTATTTATGAAGTAAGGAGTTTCATTTACCTCTTGAACAAAAATCGTAAAAGTAGCTTCTACTTCCCCTCCGGTCTTACCATCATCTGCCTTTACTTTCACATAATAGTAAAGCGGGTTTGTTGAGCCATCTGCATCTGAATCGAATCGAAGTTTTAAGGTTCCATTGGTCTCTAAAAGGAACGAAGAATTATTTAGATCAGAATTACTTGAATAACTCCAACTATGACTGTCACTTGTATCCTGATCCGAAAGATAATCTCCAAGGTTTGCAATAAAACGATCCGGTTCATTTACAGTAAGTTCCGGGGTTGTTATGACAGGAGGATCATTGGCATCCTCGATAATAATATAAAAGGTACGGGGATCACTCGAAAGTGAGGTATTATTTTCGTACAGTTTGACTTGGACTTCATAAGTATTATTGGCGGAAGCCGAACCGTTTCCTTCGAAATCAGGAATAACATCTGATTTAAATGAAAGAACTCCGGAGGTCGCATTTAAATCGAATTTAGCACGGTCGATGCCTCCAGATATTTTCCAAGAAACATTGGGGTCTTCTGCATCTGGATCCGTAAATTGGAGGGTTGCTACTTCCTGAGTATTCTCGGGTAAATAGATAGTAGAATTAGAATCTGTATCTGAGGGAGATAATTTTGAGATACTTGGTTCCTCAGATTGATCTTCAATAATAATATCCAAATACAAAAGATCGGATCGGGTTCCGTCTGACACATTTAACTGTAAAGAATAATTATTATCATTTCCACTGTCTTGCGCATCTTCAAAATTGGGAACAAAACCGCCTGCAAAAGTAATCGAAACCGAAAACACCCCTCCCCCTACAGTTGTTTGATTTAAGTCAAAATAGTTAATATCTGAACTTCCATACTTTTCAAAAGATAATGTCGACCCATCATAATCTTCTGCAGTAATAACGATAGGAAGAGGATTTGTCGTATTTTCGGGGTAAAGGACCGAAACCCGCTGTGAACTAGTATATCCAGACAGGTCAATAGGGTTACCGTTATAATCAATTGATGTATATAAAGGGCTGTCTGAGGTGGCAGAAATTACCACTGTAAATGGAATAGTAACGGATAAATTATTAGGGTCAGTGACTTTAAGCTCAAATGAATCATTGGCATCGTTATGTACATTGGGATTAGGAAAGTTACTCGGAGGGGAGTAGGTGAAAGTCGGATATTGGCCAGTATATGAAGTTCCTCCATCCAGTAAAATGGTCGATCCAATGGTTGAAACGGAATAGATCGACCAAACTAGAGAATTATTATCATCGATATCAACATCAGCCACGGAAACATAAGAGTCTCTGAAATCCGCGGATGTAATGGTGAGATTAGAATCCTCATTAACTGCCAAAGAAGTATTAATACTATTAAGAATTGGCGACTCTGCGACATCAACCAAAGTAATGGTGACTATTTGTTCGATAGAATCTCCCATTACAGAGTCCGTCACCCGAACAAGGAGCGAAAAATTATTGTCACTATTCGCATCGCTAAAGCTTTCATAATTGAGTGAACTGGGAAGAGATATCGCGCCGGTGGATGAATTAATATCGAAAAAGGCCGTGTCATAATTACTACCCGTTACAAGTTCGTATACTAAAACTGCATTTAAATCTGCATCGACAGCCCCAATTGTCGCAATCGCTCCTGTGGCTGACTCATTTTTAGAAAACACCGGATTTGCGGTTCCGGTAAAAATTGGCGGATCATCGTTCACCGGATCAATGTTAATTTGAAACTCAATGGTATCATAAAAATTCGCATCATCTGGATCCCGTACTTTTACCCTAAAAGATTCGGATCCAGTTACATTTCCATCAGGCACATAACTGATGTACAGTTTACCTCCAGTAGCATTGGTATCTAGAACACTGCCTTCTTCTAGTAATGTGGCGCTCGAAATGTCCGAATCATTTTCGCTAGCATGAACATACACCTTGCCGATAAGAGTCTGATTGGTGTCCAAACTCCAAAGTAGACTGGTAGTAGAATCCGAAGCATCAGGATCGACAGCAGATAAAGCATAATTCTTCCCATAGTTTGCAAAAAATGACCCTTGGTCGGATCCAGATTTATCCTCGGTTATATTAAAATCAAATGTTACTAGGCTACCATTTTCGATGGAGGGAGCCTCTTCATCGTCAATTACAGTCAAATCAATAACATTCTCTGAAGTACTTCCATTCTGATCAATCGCACGCACTGCTATCAGATAATACTGCCGATCAACGCCTGCTCGTAAAGAGGCGGCTTCATGATCAGTTGTGCTGTTAAACATGACTCTATGAGTGGCACCAGCAATATCGCTGTAAGACTCAATAGTAAACCTAGCGTTATCATGGTCAGCTAAATTGGTATTTAAATCTATAGAGACAATATCCCCAACATCAGCATCCGAATAACCTACATAGGCAACCGTTCTAACATTCTCACCAATTGAGAAACTTACATTAGCATCCTCAGTAAGACCTTGACTACTATTATAAAGTTTAAGCTTGGGAGCATCATTGGAAGCATTTACTTCAATAATGAAATTATGAGTGGTTGATACTGAAGTATTCGCATCTGAGGAGTTTAAATCAAAGATCACAATTCCCTGAAAATCTTGCTGAGGTGTAAATATAAATGAAAAGGGAGATGACCCACCAGTGAGTGATAAGGAACCAGCCGATGAAGTCGGGTTATTTTGATCAACAGGATTGGAGACTGTCACCCAAGACTCAATATTGATATCATCAAGTGTGTGAGTGAGCGGCACATCCTCCAATGTGCTTAAATTTACCTGCCCACAAAGATGTCCCGCAAAAAAAATTAAGCCTATGGGCAAAAGGAAAAATTTCATTAATTTTAGGTTAGATTTCTTTAAAACGATAACTACAATTCATTTTTATAAGCAAGAGGTTAGTAAGTCTATCTTAATCAACAGAAAAATATTACTTGCCACTCAGAGCTTTTTTTTTTCCTCTGATTGATGTCTTCCTCAAATCCTAATAAAAATTGCTTGGACTATTGGCGTGCAAATCTGTCTCTAATTTCGAAACTTCTGTTTTTCTGGTTTATTTCATCCTTTGGGTGTGGAATACTTTTTAAGGAACAATTAGATCAGTTTTCTATAGGTGGAGCACCTTTAGGCTTTTGGATGGCTCAGCAAGGCTCGATTATCTGCTTCGTTCTTATCCTTATATTATACTCTTTTTTCATGAATAAACTTGATAAAGAATATGGATACGACGAGGAGGAGGAAGAGTAATGGACCAGACTACTTGGAATTTCATTTTCATCGGGATCTCTTTCGGGGTCTACATCACTATCGCGATCTGGTCACGGGCCGCTTCAACAAAAGAATACTATACTGCAAGTGGTAGTGTATCACCTTTTGCCAACGGAATGGCCACCGCAGCCGACTGGATGTCTGCTGCCACTTTTATTTCGATGGCCGGAGGGATCGCCGCTGCTGGTTATGGGGCCTCTAAATTTTTGATGGGTTGGACAGGTGGATTTGTCCTCCTAACGACTCTCATGGTCCCTTATCTTCGAAAATTTGGAAAAGCAACCATTCCAGACTTTATTGGTGATCGCTATTATTCCAACACCGCCCGTCTAGTGGCCGTAATTTGTGCAATTTTTATTTGCATGACATACATTATGGGCCAAATGAGAGGTGTGGGCATCGTATTTTCACGATTATTTGATATCGAAATTTGGATGGGAGTAGCAATCGGAGGTGGTATTGTATTCTTCTATGCGGGCTTGGGTGGAATGAAAGGAATCACTTACACCCAAGTAGCCCAGTACTGTGTAATGGTGTTTGCCTACACCATCCCGGTCTTCTTCATCTCTCTGATAATAACGGGAGATGCCCTCCCCCAGATGGGATTAATCGGTAATTATGTAAAAGATGGAGCCGAAAACTCGATTCCCTTGATAACCAAAATTAATCAGATCTCCATCGACCTAGGCTTTTCAAAATATACCGAAAATACCAGTAATAAACTAGACCTATTTTGCATTACTGCCGCCCTTATGGTGGGGACTGCGGGTTTGCCCCATGTAATTGTTCGCTTCTTTACGGTTAAAAATGTAAAAGCAGTCCGAAAATCGGCCTACTGCACACTTAGCTTCATTGCGATTATTTATCTTACTGCACCTGCACTAGGTATGTTTGCTCGCACAAATTTTATCGAAGAAATTAATCAAAAGAAATACCTAGACGCGCCAGAATGGTTTACGAACTGGGAAAACCAGGGGATGATTGCTTGGGTAGACAAAAACGGAGACGGAATCATGCAGTACAGAGCCGGCGATGTTTTCGAAGATAAACCAATCTTTGATGATTCCAATCGAGCCGAAGGCGCCCCGCGCCCCGTCACTAATGAAATTTCCTCTTCAGATAACGAAGTATATTATGATAAAGACATCATCGTTTTGGCTAATCCGGAAATGGCGGGTCTCCCTCAATGGGTTATTGCTTTGGTTATGGCAGGTTGTGTGGCAGCTGCGCTATCCACTGCCGCAGGTCTGCTTCTCGTTCTATCCACTGCAATTTCTCATGATCTAATGAAGAAAATTATCAATCCCGCTATTTCAGACAAACAGGAAATGAACTATGCACGCCTCGCTTCTTTCGGTGCTTTACTCATCGCCGCATACTTTGGAATAAATCCACCCTCAAGTTTTGTTGCCAAGACTGTGGCTTTTGCTTTTGGGCTTGCTGCATCCTCTTTCTTCCCGACTTTAATAATGGGAATTTTCTCAAAGAAAATTAACAAAGAAGGGGCTATTGCAGGGATGGTTTCTGGTATTGGCTTTACAATGAGCTATATTGTTTACTTCCAATTTTTAACCGATTCGAAAGATTATTGGTTTGGAATTTCTCCTGAAGGAATCGGTTTTGTGGGAATGTTTATAAACTTTATCATTGCCTATGTGGTGAGTTCAAGAACACCCCCTCCCCCTGAAGAAGTTCAGGAAATGGTTGAAAATATACGAATTCCTAGTGGTGCAGGAAAAGCGTCAGATCATTAAATAGTTACAAAAAAGCTTTTCATGACTTGCTGAGAAAAAGAATCCTAAATTACTTAATTCAGCTTTACAGTAGACAAGCACGAGAGCATGAATGTAAAAATGATACAGACAAGACGTTCTTTCCTTACCCAATCCTCAGCTTTTGCAACTTTCGCGATAAGCGGTACTAAATCTTCCGGAAGAATCATTGGAGCTAATGAACGGGTAAATGTTGCAGTTTGTGGAATCAAAAGTCGTGGTGCCTCCCACATTGGTGGTCATGGCAGACAAAAGAATGTAACCATTTCACATCTCGTAGATCCTGATTCACGACTTTTTGATGGCCGCAAAAAGTTTGTACAAAGCAAATTTAAAAATACACCAAAATGTATCCAAGATGTCCGGAAAGTGCTCGACGACAAAGAAGTGGATGCCATCTCCATCGCTACCCCAAACCATTGGCACAGCCTGATGTCAATCTGGGCCTGTCAGGCAGGAAAAGATGTCTATGTCGAAAAACCCCTTAGTCATAATCTTTTTGAAGGACGCCAGTTGGTTAAAGCTGCGAAAAAGTATGGACGCATTGTACAGCATGGCACCCAAAATCGTTCTCTAAGCAAGTGGTCAAACTTGGCCAACGAGATCGCCTCAGGAAAAAAAGGGAAATTAGAAGTTGCCCTGGGCACATGCCATAAAAAACGGGGGTCCATTGGGTTCAAGGATACAAAATCCCCTCCCAGTGAGCTAGATTTTGATGTATGGACCGGCCCCGCCTCAAAAGCAGATTTTCATGAAAACCTTGTGCACTACAACTGGCACTGGTTCTGGAATTTTGGAAATGGAGATATTGGCAATCAGGGAGTACACCAGATGGATATTGCCCGGTGGATGATTCCGGGAGCCATATGGCCTAAAAGTGTTTTCTGCGTAGGAGGAAGATTTGGATATAAGGATCAGGGTGAGACGGCGAATACTCAACTTGCCATTTTTGATTATGGAGAATCTCTCCTCGTTTTTGATGTCAGAGGGCTCTCAGGAAAATCAAACATGGGCGTCTCCAATCATGTTTATTTTGATGAAAATGCAAAACAGAAAAATACTGCGAGTCATGGACTTAAAGGAATCAAGAACCCACTCGCCGACCGAGGCAAAGTTGATATTTTTGAAAACTTCATCCAAGCCGTTCGCAACCGAAAAGAAGAGCATCTAGATGCTCATGTCTACGAAGGGCATGTCTCAAGTGGTCTTTGCCATCTTGCCAATGTATCCTACCGATTAGGTGAAAAATCTTCTTTCGATAAAAAGAAGAAAAACTTTGGTGGTAATAAAAAAGCATACGAATATGTCGAGCGAATGCAGGATCATCTGAAAGAAAATGGATTAAAGCTCGAAGATACAGACTACATTGTAGGTCGCATCTTAAATTTCGATGCTAAAACGGAGTCCATCAAAGGGGACCACGAAGCAAACGAACTTTTGAGCAGGACATACCGACCACCCTATGTGGTTCCCGAGAGCATTTAATCATATTATAAACTAATAATTATTCACCATAGCAGGCTCTGCACTCCAAATTAGATAAATTGGAAATTTTATGGTTTCGGAAAAGTAAGTCATAATTCCTCTGTCCGACTTCCACCAATTGTAGTCATCGAAAACATCATTCCCAACACCGGCAACTTGTACGAGAGTACCACTTCCCTCGAAAACTTTCTCGAAAGCAAGTAAAGCACGACGGGTGTGAAAATAATCCGTAACAATGATGATACGGTTCCACTCTTTTTCTTTTGCATAAACTAATGCATCCGAAGCTTCATCAAAAGTTGAGGTAGCTCCTCCATCCTGACTTGGTAAAATGATCCATGGCACAGCTAGCTTCATTACTTTGGCAACCTCTCTGGCGAACTTCAAATTGCTCACTTCTAAGTGAGCAAATTTCCCATTGGTTGATTTTTCCTCCGTTAAAAAAGGTCTTTCGGCAAAACCTTCAGACCAAAGACGAATGGTCTCAGGTACCCGTGTTTGTTGCCCTCCAGATAGGCATATGATTGCGTCTGCTCCTTTTTCTGCATTCGAAATACTGAACCAGCCTGCATAGGCAGTTAATATCGATGCTCGAAAGATTATCAGTAAAATGATGAATATCAGAAATCCCCCGAAAAACTTATAATATCTTCGTAGCATCTAATTCTTTAGTTTCATCAATCCCTCAATTTCAACAGGAGCACCGCCTGGGAGACCAGAGACCCCAAATGCACTACGTACCCCCACCCCTAGATCTTCTCCCCATATTTCTTTAAATAATTCACTACATCCATTAATTACCTTGGGATGTTCGGAAAAATTTTCGCACGCATTCACCATCCCCAATAACTTGATTACCCGTTCGACCCGGTCAATCGATCCCAATAATTCATGAATTGATGCTAAAATATTTAACCCAACTAGCCTCGCACTTCCCTTTGCTTCTTCAACAGACATATCGTCCCCCACTCTACCTCTGACCATATTACCCTCGGATATTACAGGTAAGTGTCCGGAAAAATAAATCATACCGTCGTCAATAAAAACTGGTTTGTAAAGACCGGCGATACCGGGAGCAGGTGGCAATTCAATGCCTAATTCCATTAGTCGTTCAGTTGGTTTCATATGTTTTAAAATAGAGCAGTTATGAACACACTCAAGACTCTAAAGACATCCAAAATCATTTCAGCGTTGCTCAAAATCGTAGAATACTTTGGAAATATAATATGAATTCTTACAAACAAGTAACCCGCCGCTCACTTCTTGCTGGTGGTGCTATTGCAGGGACACTTTCAGCATTAAGCCAGTCAACTGGGGCAGCACATCATAAAGATCAAAACAAAAATCAACTTATCTCCAGAGGGAACACTGTATTATTCCAAGGCGATTCCATCACTGATGCTGGCAGAGATAAAAAAAATCAAATCCCCAACCAACAAAAGGCTTTCGGTAAAGGTTACGCATGGATGGCAACCTCTCAATTATTAATCTCTAAACAAGACCATAATTTAACGATTCACAATCGCGGGATATCTGGAAATAAAGTTCATCAATTAGATGCCCGCTGGGAAAAAGACTGTATTCAGCTGAAACCGGATGTGCTAAGTATTCTAATTGGCGTAAATGACATTTGGCACGGACTTAATGGCAGATATGATGGAACTGTAAAAACATACGAAGATGACTACCGAAAGCTTGTAGATAGAACTCGTAAAAAAATGCCCCAAATTAAATTGGTCATCTGTGAACCTTTTGTTCTCAGATGTGGAGCAGTCACCGATAAATGGTTCCCAGAATTCGATAAATACAGAGTATCTGCCAAAAAAATTGCCTCTGAATCAGATGCCCTCTTTGTCCCTTTTCAAGCTATGTTCGATGAAGCGGTGAAATATGCAGAACCCAAGCACTGGGCGGGTGATGGAGTGCACCCAAGTCCACATGGTGCTTCTCTAATGGCTCACTTTTGGATCCAAGCAGTGCTAGGAAATTAGATTCATATCCCATGAAAGCTTGGCAACTTCAAGAACCCAAAAAGTTCATCTCCATCGATAAATCACCCCCGCTCAAACCGGGTGTAGGAGAAGCTCTTGTAAAAACATTGCGAATGGGGATTTGTGGAACGGATATTAGTTGCTTTTTGGGGAAGTTTCCTTTTTTCGATTATCCTCGGATCCCAGGTCATGAACTTGGCGTCGAAGTTTTAGACATTGGAGAAGGCGTTATACATGTTAAACCTGGCGACAGATGTTCTGTAGAACCATACCTAAATTGTGGTTCTTGCCATGCTTGCGATAAAGGTCATGGAAATTGTTGCGAAAACCTGAAAGTTTTTGGGGTAATGATGGATGGTGGTCTTTGCGAACAGTCTATAATCAAGGCCGAAAAACTCCACTCATCAGCAAAACTTTCAGCTGAACAATTAGCATTAGTTGAAACTCTTGCAATCGGTTGCCATGCTTCGGATCGGGGTGCTCCATCCAAAGACGAGCATATTTTAGTAATTGGGGCGGGCCCAATTGGATTATCAACCTTGGAGTTTAATCGTCTTAGTCATGCCAAAATTACGGTCATGGATATGTCCGAACAAAGGCTTGAATTTTGCCGAGAGCATTATGGTATTGAATCCCTTATTTTATTCAAAGGAGATGGTTCAGAGCAAAAGCCTATGCTTGAAGCAACCAACGGAAACCTATTTGATCTAGTAACCGATGCAACAGGAAATCCTCACTCCATGGGGGGAGCACTGAGGTATGTAGCTCACACCGGGAGACTCGTTTATGTGGGAATCACGACTGAGAATATATCTTTTGCTCACCCTGCCTTACATCGCCCGGAGGTGACTCTGTTAGCTTCGCGTAATGCATTACCAAAAGATTTCCCTCGAATCATACGGTTAATTGAAGATGGCACAATCAACACTGACCCATGGATTACTCACCGGATTCATTTTGATGAGGTAGGAGAAAAATTCGAGAAGGTTACCCATCCATCAAGTGGTGCGATAAAAGCTATCATTGAAGTAGCGGATTAAATTTCAGAAATTAGAAACCTCACCTCTTATTGTAATAATCGATACCAGTGAATAAGAAAGCTAAACAAACAATCGCTACTTTCTACAAGTTTGCCGATTTACCCGAATACGAAAACTGGAAAACAAAACTCGAACAAGCGGGCCTCGAAAATAATATTGCAGGAACAATTATTCTCGCACCAGAAGGTATTAATGCAACCATTTCAGGTTTAAAAGAAAGTATCGATATTTTTATTAACTTCATTTGTAAAGACATACGTTTCGCAGACATTACGCCCCGAATTACGGAAAGTACTCGATCCGCTTTTTACCGGTTACGAATCATTACCAGACCAGAAATTGTAACTTTGGGCGACCCCTCGATTAATCCTAATAAAACAGTTGGAAAATATGTGGAACCTGAGGATTGGAACGCTCTCATACAAGACCCAGATGTTCAGGTTATTGATACTCGTAATGATTATGAAGTTTCTATCGGGACCTTCAAGGGAGCAGAAAATCCAAACACTCAAATATTCAGCGAATGGCCGGACTTTGTAGAAAAAAATCTGCAAACTAAAAAAAAGCAAAAGATTGCCATGTTCTGTACCGGTGGTATCCGTTGTGAAAAAGCATCCTCCCAACTTTTAGAAAGCGGATTTGATGAAGTATATCATCTTAAAGGAGGTATCCTTAATTACCTAGACAAAATTCCGGAGGAAAAAAGTCAGTGGGACGGAGAATGCTTTATTTTTGATAACCGCGTATCAGTAGTTCACGGACTCAAAGGTGGGCAGGCAAAATTATGCTTTGGTTGCAGGTGGCCAATTTCTGAGGATGACTTAAATTCTCCAAAGTACGAACCTGGAGTTTCCTGCTCCCATTGCTATGACTCCCTTGATGATAAAAAGAGGCTCGGTCTTAGGGAAAGAAATCGTCAGGTCAACCTGGCAAAAGAGCGGAACCTTGCACATCTTGGTTTTCAAATGCCAAAGTAAATGGCTTCCTCTCTTGCAGAGTTGGTAAAGTAGGATTATCTTACTGAAGTCTTATGATAAGGGTGGAAGAAGAAGCTAAAAGTCTGCATCCGCAGGAAACTGATGATATCCTGCCTACTGCTTGGAAAAGTGGATCACTTAAATACGACGAACTTAAACCTCTAGCAGAGGGAGGCACTGCAAAACTTCATGTAGCATTTGATAAAAACCTGAGGCGAGATGTCGCTTATAAAACCCTACATACCGATCTTAGGGACTCTGATATTGAAACCAAACGGTTTTTGAGAGAAGCGCGGGTCACTGCGAATATTCAACATCCCGGAACCCTGCCAGTCTATGAACTTGGGCGTGACCGGGAAGGCCAACTCTTTTTTACCATGAAAAAAGTGGATGGGCAGGATTTACGACAAATCCTTCTTGATCTTAAACATGAAGTACCCGAGGTGGTTGATAAATTCCCCTTACCCAGACTTCTCGACATTCTCATACAAGTTTGTCAGACCATGGCTTATGCTCACGAAATGGGGGTCATTCACCGTGATCTTAAACCAGCAAATATAATTGTCGGTAAATTTGGTGAAGTTTATGTACTCGATTGGGGCCTTGCCAAAATAAAAGGTGCCAAAGCATTAGTATCCAAAGATATTCCTGAAGACCCAATCCCTTCTGATCTCAAGCTTACCCCGACTGGAAGACACTACGGTACACCGATGTACATGTCTCCGGAAATTGCTACAGGCGATCCTTTATTAGATCATCGGAGTGATGTTTTTTCTTTAGGTGTTATTCTCTTTGAAATGCTTACCCTGAATAGTTTTGTTGATGGTGAAGATATTATAGAAATCAAACAGAAGATTCTTGAAAAACCCTACCCTCTTCCACGGGAGGTAACACCGGATCGAAATATTCCCCGTGATTTACAAGCAATCTGTATGAAAGCACTTCAAAGAAAGAAAACCAAAAGGTACCGTACCGTAGCAGGTCTACTTGACGATCTGCAAAATTTTCGCCACGGGGAAGAAGTATCAGTCTATTGGTATTCTGGATGGGAAAAACTGACCCGATGGAATCATCGAAATGCATACCTTCTGCTCTCCCTGTTTTGGGCTGCAGTCGGAGCTGGTGCAGTGGCTCTTTTCCTTACTTAATTCCCCGATAAAGAAACTCTAATTATAGATCAGGGAAAAGACTACCCTTACCAATTTTCTTTATCCTACAGTCTTTACAAACGCAGTTATTTCCATGTCCACTTGTATCAACTTTTTTCTCAGCTGTTGCCTTAGCAGGCATTGAATCTAATGCATTTTCCGATTTCTGAGGATTGATCGCTGATCCCTCAATGACCGATGGAGAATTCGAATCAGTTTCTACCGTATCTACCTCCCCGCTTGAAGTCTCATTTTCTGAGTCTGCAAAATCAAGGGGAGCCAATCCATTCGAATTACTTTTGGGAATCGATACCTTTTTACCAACAGAACGAGAGTAACCCTGATACTTAACCTGTAGAACCTCTAAAAAATCTGAATCTTTGATCGGAACCGTAGCCATAAGTTTATCACTATTTAACTGGGCGACCACTAGATAATCAGGAGATGCAGGGTGTACTTGCATTACTCGAACCCTCTCTCCTGCCTTAACTGGAATTTGCACCTGTCCGGCTCGATCCTGAAGGGTAATATTTTTATTTCTTATTTTGACTTCAACAGGATAAACCAGTGTTGAATTATTCTTGGCCCATGAGAGCATTTCCTCAGTGAGTGACTTACTTACCTCAGCTTTTTTAGCAGATGCAATTTGCGGCTTAACCCTTTCGACTCTCTGCGCACGAACTATATCATCCTTCGCCTCAGAAAGTTTATCTTCTAATGTTTCAATCTCTTGCCTTAAAGACTGAGCCTCCATCATAGAACTCGACAAGTTACTTGCGATTTCTTCTTTCTCTTTTTTGGTCAATTTCTCCTGCGCAACAAGTTCTTTATTTTCATCTTCCAACCTTCTTTTTAATCCAAGATAGAATTCTTCATTTGCTTCCAACTTCTTTACTTTTTTGCCAAGAGTCGCAGCCTCCTGAATAGATGAATCGTCATAACTGACAAATAAACCAATCATTCCCAGAGTACTCAGTACCGCAACCACTGTGGATGCCATCGCAAAAATACTGGTCGATTTTTTTACTGCACCGCCCTTGAAAGCGTTTTGCATATTTGCAACCTTACCCTGCATTTGCTGCAACGCTTGATTACTCTTGCCTGTTCCGGTTCCAGCAACCGTTTTGAATTGAGCCAAGGATGCCTGTAGCTCCTTCCCCATATCAATGACCTTTTTATTTCCTTCGACCAACCTGCCCGAAAGAATACTGGCTACATTTAAACAAAGCTGGCCACCAGCTACTCCAAACTCAGCTATGAATCCCAGCAACTGCTCATGGTCCATTCGCCAAAGAATTGTTTCCCCGATCGACTGGACATTAGCAGAAGCAACTCCTCCACTAAGAAAAGCCATTTCTCCAAAAGCAGCTCCTGTTCCAAGGGTGGCGATCTGCTGGCTCTTCCCTTGATCATTGGTCTTGGTAATAGCAACTTCACCGGAAACAACCATATAAAGGTACCGCTGTTCATGACCGTCTGTCACCAATGTCTCATCTTCAGCTAAAATCCATTCTCCTCCAAACCGGAGTTCCTGCATTTCAGATTCTCCAATATTGGCACATAATCCTGTGTTCGGGAGGTCATACCCTGCCTCCATGACATCTTCTCGGTGTAAAAGCTTCATGACAATTTAAACTAGCTTAATATTTCAAGTAAGTGCAAGTGTAGAAAAGGGCAATTAATGACAACATTTCCCATGCTTCTTTAACCTCCAATAATTATAAGGCCAAGCAGCGAGAAACCCTGCACCCAAAGTAACCGGTAGAACGGACAAAGTGATAGCAGGCTCTCCCATCATACCATAATCTGCAACATTCATTGCTACCTCCATCAAAACCATCGAAATTAGACTCATCCCCACTGCCGTACGAAATGCTTCCTTGGCACCCAATTGCTTCCAGAGAATAAGCGTTTCCAATATAATACTGCTGATAATTCCACTGGTCATCGCAACTGCCCAAACAAGATTCCATAGTTCTGGAGGAATTCCATTTGGAGAGTAATAAGATTGAAAACAAAAAATCGCACCAAGGTCACCGATGGCGCACCCAACCAAACAACCCAAGGTATTTTTGGCAGATTTCCTGGCAAGTTGAATAGACATTTTTAGTTCAGGCAGCTTTTTGGGAATTATTATTCAAAGTGATTTGTACTTCTTCAAAAATTTTACTGACCACGGGAATTACTACAGAATTTCCAAACTGTTTATAACAAACATTCCGCCGGCTATGCAGTTTGAAGTCTTCGGGAAATCCCATCAATCGGGCACATTCCCGCGGGTGAAGCCTTCTAATTTTACCATCGATAAGATACATTCCAGTTTTAGCCCCGATACCGCCTCCAAATGCCGAGAGAGTAATCGCATGCCCTCTTGGACTGTAAACTCTCTCTCCCTGCCCTCCCTTTCCTACGGTACCTATTCGTAAAGGTCGATTTTGCCTGGGAAGGTCTAAATGATCTACCAATCGTAGGTCGTTTCTTTGAATAATTAAATCATCTAAGATGGGATCTCCAGAAGGCATTAGGATATCTTCCACCGACACATTTTCATTACTTGCAGAGGGAAAAGAAAAATGTGAAACTCTCAAATCCTGACGAAAGCATACGAAATAAAGACGTTCGCGTTTTTGCGGAATTCCAAACTCAGAAGCATTTAAAACTTTATAAAAAACATCATATCCGGCACTGCCAAGTAGTTCGATTGTAGTAGATAATGTTTTTCCGCCTGAATGTGTGAGATAATTTTTGACATTTTCCAAAAAGAGAACTTTTGGACTATGCACTTTTGCAATTCGTAGAATCTCATACAGCAGAGTGCCTCTTGCATCTGCAAACCCATATTGATTTCCTGAAATACTAAATGGTTGGCAGGGAAACCCGCCACACATTATGTTATGGTCAGGTATTTTTTCTGAATTAATTTTGGTAATATCCCCATGCGGAGAATTTCCAAAATTATTGAGATATGTCTCCCTGGCATCCTTGTCTAAATCCGAAGAAAAAACACAAGTGTGCCCTGCACTTTTCAACGCATGACGAAAGCCGCCAATACCACAAAAGAGATCAATAAAACTAAGCTTTTCTGTTTTCCCGATAAACTTTTACTAATAAATAAAAGATAACGGGCAAATAGAAAGAATTATAACTTGCTAAATATCACAAAGCTCTACGGCTTCAGCCAAACCTTCAGCGGGATCCCGAGTGGGAATAAATTCCTGACCGACAAACCCCTTGTAATTAATATCCAGCAAGGCCTGCATAATCGGCGGGTAATTGATTTCCTGATTATCATCCAATTCTCCACGACCAGGATTCCCTGCTGTATGAACATGACCGATATAATCTCCGCATTCGCCAATCCTTCGGATGACATCACCGTCCATAATTTGCACATGATAAATATCAAAAAGTAATTTCAGCCGAGGAGAGCTCACCTGCTTAAGAATATCCAAACAATAATCAACATGATCTCCCTGATATCCAGGATGGCCCTTATTCGGATCTGTTCCATCTCTCGTGTTAAGCATCTCCAGGCAAATCGTTACTTCTTTTTCTTCGGCATATCCGGCTACTTTCTTAAAGCCTTCAACACAGTTTTTGGCTCCTTCTTCAAGAGAAAAGCCCTCTTCATATCCAGTAAATGCAATCACATTTGGACAACCGAAGTCGGCCGATTCATCGATGGCTGTCTTGGTCGCCTCAATCAACATGGGGTGATATTCAGGATTATTGTATCCCTTGATAAATGGTTTTCCTTCCACAGGAATTCCCGATATCGCACAAGTGAGACCATGTTTTTCCAATGTCGGCCAACTCTTTGAGTCAATCAGTTCAATACTCTTACAACCCAACCGTTTTGCCTGTCGACAGGTTTCCTCCACCGACCAATGATCTGCAAAACACCAAGAGACCACAGATTGTTTGATTCTTCCCTTAGTTACGCCTCTTTGTAAAGGTGCCTGACCCACCGCATTTACCGAAAGCACAGGGAGGGTGGAGGCTACTGCCCCCGCCGTTAAGCCTTTAAATAAACTTCTTCGGTTTATTGTTTCCAATGAATGAGTTGGGGCACATATATTTTTTTGCATGCTTTTGTTCTCCACACTGCCACTCCTATGGCAAGTTCAATTCACTCTGATTTCTAAAAAGCCACGATTGACATGTCTCTGTTCGCCTTTCAAATTTAACTAATAACTTATGAAAACTTCCTTACTGGCCTTCCTTTGTTTTATCCTCATTTCATGCTCAGAAAGTCCTGAGTCCACTCCCCTTAAAAAATCGGGCCAGAAAGAAGAAGCTCAGCGGACAAACCCTTACGAACCAGTCGGTAAACCTCTCACTAAACCAAGGGTTGAAGTCATGGCAGTTACCAAGTCCGAAGTCTCTCTCAACTGGTTTGATCCTTCTAATTGGCAAAGTGATCCGGGTTACCAAAGTCAGCCGGTTTTTTTGGTTGAGGCATCCACCAACCCAAAATTTGATAATCTGGTCATTGAGCGGGTAATTTCTGATTCTCATCAGACTACTTTTTCAAACCTTCAAATCGATACCCCGCACCACTTTCGGGTCACCGCCTTGCCCACTCGCGGAGATCCCCGCTTCTTACGAGGTGAATCCACCGTCATTACTGTAATTACCGCGTCTTATCCCAGGGAGCAAGTAGGGGGATTTGTGGTAAGTCCCGAACTCGGAAAAGTTGATTTTTCTTGGAGTGAACTCCAGCAACCCGGGCCCATTGATTATGTTGTCCATCTTCTTGATGACCCAAGCAAACAAAAGCCTTTCCAAGAATTTATTACCCGGGAAACTGAAATCCTCGATGTCATCCTACAGGGAGGGCGTACCTACTGGGCCCAGTTCCGAGCATCCCCAGCTGAAGGCAATGATGCCTTTTCAACCACCGATGAAATTACGGTCGAGTTTGATATCCCAGGAAACACCCTTCCGCAGCCCCAGAATATCAGTGCAATTGACCGTAACGGAACCCTCGAAATCCAATGGAGTGCAGTCACCGCCAATATTGGAGAATTTTCCTACATGATCAATGTAAAGACCGGACAAACTCTCGAAGAACCATTCGGCGATTTCGTTCAGAAAGAAGCGATCCTCAGTATCCCGGATGCCAAGCCCTATGGACGATTCTCTTTTACCTTAAAATGTTTTCCAGTGGCCGGGAACTATGCGGATTTGGAAAGTCCTATCTCAGTCTTTACATTTGATTTCCCCGTGGTGTACTGCCCGACTCCTTCCACCAAACCCTTTTCCCGCCCACCGAATGAATCCTCAAATCTAAAGATCTCCTTTAAAGAAATCTCGGATGCTCCAACTGGCCACCGCTATGAAATTGAAGTGGCCAGCGATCCGGAATTTTCAGCGGGACTGGACCGTCGAACAATTGGAGGCAATGAATTAGAAACTACCATGACCGGCCGCCTACCGGAAGAGACCCACTATGTACGCATCCGGATGATCGGACCGGAGGAAGATGCCACCATTATTGCCTCTTCCTGGACGGATACAGTGGTGATCGAAGCTCAGCCAAAACCTTCTCCCCCGCCCAATCCGCTTCCGTAGGAGATTCCTCAGCGCCTCCAGAAGACCATCGAGAGGAGCAACCCGATAAAAGCACCGCACGCATCGGCCGCTGCATCCCATACTTCCGGCGAACGCCCACTTCCCAGCCAGTCCTGCCAACACTCATCTGCAATCCCAAAACAGGAACAAAATGCCAACAATCCCCAGGGAAAACCGCTCCCTCCTTTACCGCAGGCACCCCATGCCAAAATCCCCATGATGGCATATTCCACCAAGTGAATCGCTTTGTCCGAAACCGCCACTCCTGGCTTTGGTAATTCTCCTGGACTCATGCTCGAAACATAGAGCACAAGTGCACAGTACAAAACTAATCCAATCTTCCACTTATTCATAGGTCGGCTATGCCTCAGGAATCCTATGTTGGCAATGGAAAATTATCATCCAAATAATTTCAAAAACTGAATTATTTCGACCGACAGAATAATAGATATGATAATAGAAAAGAACTTAATGCTACCAGTTTCGAAGTAGATATCCCCCGGCAATTCCCCTGATCCATTATGCTTCGCTTACTTCGCGAAGGTCAGTAACCAAATTCAAGACATCCTCTTCAGTGGTATCCCAGGAGCTCATAAAACGGCATCCACCTTTTCCGATAAAAGTGTAAAACCGCCAACCCCGTTCCTTTAGTTTTTCCTGAACTAAAACGGGAAGTTCGATAAAAACGGAATTCGCCTGTCTTGGAAAAAGCACCCTCAACAACTTAATCCCTTGAACTTTCTGATAAAGTTGCTCCGCCCGTTTATTCGAGGCCCTAGCATTCTTTAACCATAAATCATCTTTTAATAAAGCCACCCAGGGTGCAGAAAGATACCTCATTTTAGAAGCTAATTGCCCAGCCTGTTTACACCTGTATTCAAATTCATAAGCTAACTGACGAACAAAAAAAACCACCGCATCTCCAACCATCGCCCCATTCTTGGTTGATCCAAAACAAAGAATATCAACGTCCGCTTCGGATATCATTTTTGCTGGCGTCACTCCACTCTCCACCACGGCATTGGCGAACCGCGCACCATCCATATGAAACTTTAATCCACGCTTTCGGCAAGTTTCCCCAATTAACTGTAACTCATCCAGGGTATAGGTCGTACCCACCTCCGTTGCCTGCGTAACGCTTACCGCTTTTGGTTTTGGATAGTGAAGGTCCGTGCGCTTCATTACTGCTTCCTCAATACTTGCCGGACAGATTTTCCCCTGGTCTCCATCCAGTAAAAGTACTTTCGATCCATTGGAGAAAAATTCGGGAGCACCACATTCATCTGCTTCCAAGTGAGCTAGCCGGTGACATAAAATACTGTGATAAGAACCGCAGGTACTCGCTAGTGCCAGTTAATTCGCCGCAGTTCCGTTGAAGACAAAAAAGACCTCGCAATCCTTCTCAAAAACTTCCCGTAATGCATCCGATGCCATTCGGGTCCATCGATCATCTCCATATCCTAGAGCATGCTCCAAATTACATTTTTCCATGACTTCCAAAACTTCAGGACAAGCACCAGAGTTGTTATCGGTAGCAAAATTTCTCTCTTTCTTCATTTTCTTTATGGGTATTGGGACTATTTTAAAATAAATCTTATTCCTAATTCATCTTCAGATCTGTGATAATGCAAAGGTATTTCCGTGTCATAGGATGAGCAGATCCTTTCTTGCCATCTCATCAACTTGGCACATCCTATAATTATGTCTTATATTGCCATGAACCGTTTTCGTATCGTCAAGGGACAGGAGTCCGAATTTGAGGAAATCTGGAAAACCCGTAACACCTATCTCGAATCTGAACCGGGATTTGTTGCCTTTCATCTCCTCAAGGGTCCCGAACGCGAGGATCATATTCTCTACGCCTCCCACACCCTTTGGAAATCCGAGGATCACTTTACCGCCTGGACGAAGTCCGAAGCCTTCCGCAAAGCCCACGCCGGGGCTGGTAACCGGGGGCATCTTTATCTCGGCCACCCGGAATTTGAAGGATTTGAAACGGTGGATGGAGCTGCCGTCTCCGCCAAGGCTTGACATCCCACCTTCCCGGTCGCAAAAATTTCAGCGTGGATGTTTTAGTATACGGACTAGCCGGACTGGCCATTGGGTTGGGTGCACTGGTTGCCTACATTATCAAACAACGCGGATCAAAGGAGGCCAGCGATTCTTTGGCAGCGGAAAACCGTCTGCTTAAGGAAGGAATTCAGCGGGCCCAGCAGGTGGAATATTCCCTGCGGGAAGAGCTCCGCCAGTCGGATGCGGAACGGGTGGAAAAGGCGACCCTCAATGAGGAACTGAATAAAAAACTGGAATCCCTGATGGCCGAGCAGGAAAAAAATGCCAAGCAGATGCAGGAACGGTTCGAAAATCTGGCCAATAAAATTCTCGACCAGAAGAGTGCCAAATTTACCGAGTCGAATAAGGAAAATATCAAATCCCTGCTCGAACCCCTGGATAAGGATATTCGTAACTTCCGAAAAAAGGTGGAGGATATTCATGAAAAAGATCTCAGCCAGCAGGCATCTCTCAAGGAATTCCTGGGGAATTTACAACAGGCACAGGCCAAACTGAGTGAAGATGCCCGCAACCTGACCACCGCCCTCAAAGGGGATTCCAAGAAACAGGGGGACTGGGGAGAATTTATCCTTGAGCGTACCCTCGAGGCATCCGGTCTGATCAAAGGGCTGGAATTTTCGATGCAGGAAAGTTTTGACCGGCAACGGCCCGATGCCATCATCCGCCTACCCGAAGACCGGGCGATCGTGGTCGATGCCAAGGTATCCCTCACCGCCTATGAACGATCGATTGGCACGGATGATGAGGACCTGAAAAAACAGGCACTCAAGGAGCATCTGCAATCGCTCAAAAAACATGTGGATGAATTATCCGATAAGGATTACTCCGCCATCGAGGAAATCAACACCCCCGACTTTGTCCTGCTCTTCATTCCCATCGAGCCGGCGTTCGGGGCCGCCCTCACTCTCGATCCCGATCTCTATCAGTATGCATTCGACCGGAAGATCGTACTGGTCACTTCCTCCACCCTGATGGCCACCATCAAGACTGTGGCCAATCTCTGGAAACTGGAAAAACAGAACAAGCACGCCCACGATATCGCCCGCCGGGCCGGTCTGCTCTACGATAAATTTGTCGGTTTTCTCAGTAGTATGGAAGATGTGGGTAAAGCCCTCGGGAAAGCCAGCGAGGCCCATGACAAAGCAGTCAGTCAATTATCCACCGGCCCCGGAAATCTGGTCGGACAGGTGGAAAAACTCAAAGCCATGGGCATCCGTACGAAAAAGGAATTACCGCAAAGTTTCAGCCGCGAACTTGAAACAACTCAGGATGAATCTACGGACTCTTCGCCCGAGCAAACCACCCTGCTCTAAAAAATAATATTACTCAACCGGTAATCCGGCTTTGATCAGAACCGGATCGGCAGACCAGACCATTCGTCCACTGCCTAATTGTGCCCAGTCATCCCGACCAAAGGTGAGCATGGATCCATCCTTCATCACCAGCAAAGTATGCATCGCATCATTATCGACTGCCCTGACTCCACCATCCAGGATTTTCCAGGGGCGATTCTTGAATTGAGAAATTAAGGGATCAATCATCATTTGCCCATGCTTATTATGTCCCATTCCCCATAGAGAACCATCCGTTTTCACAAATAGCGTATTTTCCTTGCCCGCACATGCGGAAACAACCCCTGAATCCACCACTTGTACCGGGGTATATCGATCATAGCGAGAATACTCTCCCAACCTGCCCGACCATTTCCCTCCAAACACCCAGAGCGATCCATCTTCTTTGACAATGGTTCCGTGCTCATGTCCTGCATGTATCTCCACTGCACCCGAAGCCATCACAAGCACGGGTACCTTCTGATCAGTAAGTCCACCATAGCCCAGGCGCCCAGCATGATTACTTCCCATTGACCATACAGAACCATCCGTTTTCAGGAAAATAGAAAAGCTGTGACCGGCCGATGCTTTGCTTACCTTTTCATCCACAATTTGAATTGGATTTAATCGCTTTTGCGTGGTGCCATC
>Ga0233432_10000909_pt1 | contig 28547 bp, 30 predicted proteins | sample SI_122_August201_6_FD_179870 | JGI IMG/M metagenome (GOLD analysis project Ga0233432, IMG submission 179870) | Seawater microbial communities from Saanich Inlet, British Columbia, Canada - SI_122_August2016_10_MG | ecosystem: Environmental > Aquatic > Marine > Inlet | place: Canada: British... | reverse complement strand
TGAATGTAAAATATATATAAATAAGAATAAAAGCCCCAACAACACTTCCACTGCCATGACAACGTTTCTTGACATTTTTACACCAGATCTGTCCAAACATCTAACCCCAAAGCAACGTTCCACGATGCTGATGGGCGTGTCAAAGCATATTCGTGATGTCATCATCAAAAACGATGTACCGGTGGCAGTCAAGGCAAAAGTGGGTACTAACACACAGACAATTATCCACGGGCTGGACCGGCTGAGCAAACGCGCAAATGTCATAGCGTTGGATCTTTGCGCGAACAAGATTGGAGATGAAGGGGCGGGGAGGCTTGAGGCGGTGCTAGGGCAATGTGCATCACTTGCTCATCTGGATCTTAGCGGCAACAGAATCGGACATGCAGGGGCAGGGAGGCTTGCGGCGGTGCTACCGCAATGTATATCACTTGCTCATCTGAATCTTAGCGCGAACTTGATCAGAGCTGAAGGGGTGGGAAGGCTTGCGGCGGTGCTAGGACAGTGTGCATCACTTGCTCATCTGGATCTTGCCTACAACGAGCTCGGGGCTGAAGGGGCGGGGAGGCTTGCGGCGGAGCTAGGGCAATGTGCATCACTTGCTCATCTGAATCTGCGCGGGAATGGGATCGGAGCTGAAGGGGCGGGGAGGCTTGCGGCGGTGCTGGGGCAATGTGCAGCACTTGCTCATCTGGATCTGTACGCGAACAATATTGGAGATGAAGGGGCGGGGAGGCTTGGGGCGGGGCTAGGGCAATGTGCATCACTTACTCATCTGGATCTTCGGCGCAACAGGATCGGAGGTGAAGGGGCGGGGAGGCTTGCGGCGGGGCTAGGGCAATGTGCATCACTTGCTCATCTGGGTCTTGCCGGGAACGAGATCGGAGATCAAGGGGCGGGGAGGCTTGCGGTGGGGCTAGGGCAATGTGCATCACTTGCTCATCTGGATCTTCGTGACAACTGGATCGGACATGAAGGGGCAGGGAGGCTTGCGACAGGGCTGGGGCAATGTGCATCACTTGCTCATCTGGATCTTAGCTACAACAGATTCGGAGATCAAGGTGTGACAATGCTGACACCATTGCAGGAACGGTGTAATGTTGTGTTTTAATAGACCGTGTGCAGTGCTTATGTGCTGGAATGTAGATGTTGATTCCGAAGGACACTACTACTCATACTTTGGGGCAAAAAGCCAATGCCTACACATAAGAGTATCTATTCGTTTGTAAATAAAACGCAACACATATGAATGTAAAATATATATAAATAAGAATAAAAGCCCCAACAACACTTCCACTGCCATGACAACGTTTCTTGACATTTTTACACCAGATCTGTCCAAACATCTAACCCCAAAGCAACGTTTCACGATGCTGATGGGCGTGTCAAAGCATATTCGTGATGTCATCATCAAAAACGATGTACAGGTGGCAGTCAAGGCAAAACAGGGTACTGACACACAGACAATTATCCACGGGCTGGACCGGCTGAGCAAACGCGCAAATGTCATAGCGTTGGATCTTTCTCATAACGAGATCGAAGCTGAAGGGGCGGCGAGGCTTGCGGAGGTGCTAGGGCAATGTGCATCACTTGCTCATCTGGATCTTAGCGCGAACGGGCTCGGAAGTCATGGGGTGGGCAGGCTTGCGGCGGTGCTAGGGCAGTGTCCATCACTTGCTCATCTGGATCTTCGCTGGAACGGGATCGAAGCAGAAGGGGCGGGGAGGCTTGCGGAGGTGCTAGGGGAATGTGCATCACTTGCTCATCTGGATCTTTACAGGAACAGCATCGGAGCTGAAGGGGCGGGGAGGCTTGCGGCGGTGCTAGGGGAATGTGCATCACTTGCTCATCTGAATCTTTTCTGGACCAGGATCGGAGATGAAGGGGCGGGGAGGCTTGAGGCGGTGCTACGGCAATGTCCATCACTTGCTCATCTGGATCTTAGCGGGAACGGGATCGGAGCTGAAGGGGTGGGGAGGCTTGCGGCGGGGCTAGGGCAAAGTGCATCACTTGCTCATCTGAATCTGCGCGGGAACGGGATCGGAGATGAAGGGGCGGGGAGGCTTGCGGCGGTGCTAGGGCAATGTGCATCACTTGCTTATCTGGATCTTTGCACGAACAAGATTGGAGATGAAGGGGCGGGGAGGCTTGCGGCGGTGCTAGGGCAATGTGCATCACTTGCTCATCTGGATCTTAGCGGGAACGGGATCGGAGATGAAGGGGCGGAGGGGCTTGCGGCGGTGCTAGGGCAATACGCATCACTTGCTCATCTGGGTCTCGGCTTCAACGACATCGGAGCTGAAGGGGCGGAGAGGCTTGCAGCGGTGCTAGGGCAATGCGCATCACTTGCTCATCTGAATCTTCGCGGGAACAAGCTCGGAGCTGAAGGGGCGGGGAGGCTTGCGGCGGGGCTAGGGCAATGTGCATCACTTACTCATCTGGATCTTGGGCGCAACGAGCTCGGAGCTGAAGGGGCGGGGAGGCTTGCGGCGGTGCTAGGGCAATGTGCATCACTTGCTCATCTGGGTCTTGCCGGGAACGAGATCGGAGATCAAGGGGCGGGGAGGCTTGCGGTGGCGCTAGGGCAATGTGCATCACTTGCTCATCTGGATCTTCGTGACAACAGTATCGGACATCAAGGGGCAGGGAGGCTTGCGACAGGGCTGGGGCAATGTGCATCACTTGCTCATCTGGATCTTAGCTGGAACAGAATCGGAGATCAAGGTGTGACAATGCTGACACCATTGCAGGAACGGTGTGAAGTTAGGTTTTTATAGACCGTGTGCAGTGCTTATGTGCTGGAATGTAGATTTTGATTCCGAAGGACACTACTACTCATACTTTGCATGGACAACCAGGATACGGCAGCACGAGCATCAATTATCCACTCTGTATTCAATCGTTTATTACGATTTCAAAAACTTCATCCATACGAGATGATAGTTCTCAAGGCGCTCCGGGAGTGTGCAAAACCGGCGACAACAATGCGAATAAAATGGGCAACCAGCCAATGCCCACACATAAGAGTATCTATTCGTTTGTAAATAAAACCAAACACGTATGAATGTAAAATATATATAAATAAGAATAAAAGCCCTAACAACACTTCCACTGCCAGCCTACACAAATACGACATGCTCGGGGCGGCCCGTGCGGCGCTTGGGCTTGATTTTGTAGGCTTCCTTGCTGGTGATAGCTCGCAGCGTGTCTGACTTGACGAATCCTGGAGTCGTTGACTTCCATTCTTTCGCCGCGTCAAGGTTCTTCGGCGATGCTTTGGGTGTCGAAATTTTATGGAGCAACTCTTTGGGGGCCTGCACATGGGGTAGATCCTTGACAGTGGATTGGAGAATCACGTGGTGCTCCATAGGGTCTTCCATGGGCATGTAAAGTTTTCCATGTGGATTCGCGTGCACCTTGTGCACGTGGGTTTTTAGATTTGGCGGGGCAAGTTTTCGCACCTCTGCATCATTCGACTTTGGGCGATGTGCCTTGTTTACCGTGTCAAGCAACCGAGCTTCAGCATTTACTTTGCTCTTTGACGATGTGAAAATGTCATCACTTTTTGGCTTCGATGCACACACGGTTTCCAGTAAATAAACTAGAAGTAGAGCTTTCAAAATTTGACGGCGCATACTTGAAGATGTGTGGCAAGAGTTTATATATGCATTTGGGGGAATATGCAGGGATCAAAATACCACCCATCAATTATGTCCCGTTTTTGAAATAAATTTGGTACATTTCCAAGCCGATTATGCAAATATTGACTATGACAAAACTATTTGTCACATGTCATGGCCATGTTGACTATGACACAGACTGACCAGAGGGACGATTAGCTTACCTTTGTAACGATTTATTACACGACAACTGCCCGATTTTCGCATCTGACCAGAATCTCTTCTCTCAAATAGTTTTCAACGTACACCACCCGACGATCAAGTCGTCTCACAAAAATTATCAAAAATGTACCAATGCACAAATTCACAAGTCCGACTACGCAGATGATCATTGAATCAAACTTGAAATCTATGAACAACCCCTGTAAAATCATTGGTTCTTCAGAGTCGTCCAGAGGCATCCTTCTCACAGCCCATGCCTTGTGCCGAATCAAATTCGACGGTTTCATCATTCTTCTGCACGTCTTGTTCTTCGCGCAGGTACACGATCCTGGGTACACCATTCTTGCCTTGCATTCCCACGTTGAGGCGGTAACACTGGTTCCATCTTTTAGGGTTGAAGGTAAGCGTCCGATGTGTGCTAGTATACCGTGACATCAGCGCGCTGGTGCACAACGCTTGGTCAAATCTTTTGTTTGCATTCTCCCCCTGGTGCAAAAGGTTTGCAATTTTGTCGTTGAACCCTTTTGGAAATTTGATGGTTTCGAATCCCAGCTGTGGATGGTTGTGTGACTGGATCTCTGACACGGTGTACGTCACGGCTGGCATTCGCTCAATCAGTGTACGAAACGCTCCTAGCCACTGGCCGATTGCCTTGTTGTATCTCCAAGTGGCCAGTTTCGTGTCGTGGTCGATAAAGACGTACAAAATCGTATCGCGGTCCTCAATCTTCCGCGAGAAATTGCCTCCAAGCCTCCAATCGAAGTCCCCATCAAATTCCGGCTCCTCGGTTTGAACAATGCGCTTGCCCATCTCTTTCTGGATTACACAGAGTGCATCTTCAACAGTTGTCGAAGATTTACCAAACACCGGCAGCTCCCCAGTCACAACCGGGCTCAGGCTTGCCAGATGTTGTGGCGTTGGTATCGGCAGTGTCGGTTCGTCCTGGGCGCCGTGGTCGTCAGGATATTCTTCTGCCGTGAACCACTGCGCAATCGTTGCATGATCCGGAACTTCAATAGTGTCCATGACCTTGCGCGGTTTCCTGGGGGTTTGAGTTTTTGCATTCGCCACAGTTGCATCCTGTGTGGTGACACAAAAAGTTTACAAAGCTGTAATGACGCGGTAAGACACACACATGATGACTCACGGTGTTCATAGCACGAAGAGATGGCGAAAAGACACCGGCGAGGTAAAAACACACGCAATCACTCACGTTGTTGCGAAATTGACTGCCGGCAGTTTTCAGACGCTTGGCAATGTCTGTGAGAAGTTCGCCGACTTCGTGTTCCAATGCTTCCTGTAGCCAAAATCACATCAGTCGCGGATGCAACAAACAAAAATGTTGACGCAGAAGTGCATTTGCAGGTCTCTCACCTTGTCTGACTCTGACGAGGCACTTGCCAAAACTTTGGCCGCCTCAAGCAGGGATGTAACTCCATCCTCCACTCGACGCCCACGCTTTGGCATGCGTGGATGTTTTGCGGGTTCGGGATGGAATCCACCTGACTCCAGGTCCGACATATTTATAGGCAAATCAATCGCGAACTTTGAAATATAACATTGCCAGCATTCGGTATCGACAAGTTCGCGATCATGTGGACATCGAATTCTGAAACGAAAAAAAATGCGTACTCTGGGCTTGTTTCTATTTTAGATTTGTCCTCCTGTCATCATATGCACGTGACAGCGTAAGGAAATGCCGAAATAGACGGCAGCCTTTATAAATAGCATTGAAACATATTGCCGAGACATATCCACCAGAGCCCACGCGTGCAGAGGGTGCAAGCATGTGTTCACAGTGTAAAGTTTGTGGACTCGAGGACCATGTCGTTTTTTGCGCATCGTGCGACTTGTGCAAGGTGCACAAATACAGTGTGATTTTGCACCTTATGGAGCAGCTACAACCGAGTGAATTGTCTGCAAAGCTGTTGTGCAGGCAGTGTGGCACGGCGATAAATTGTGCACAAATGGCACAATTATTTCAGCAACTTTGTTCATGCGGCGACGTGATCGGTCCGAAATTGTATCAGAAACACGTGACAATGTGTCTTTTTGCAACTTTGGTTGTGCTTGAAGGCGATGTGGATTTGGGTGTAAATTACTATCACGTAAACATATCTCAAGTCGAAAGCAAAATGAAGAATAAGGACATGGATTTTATCCGGTTGCTGCAACGACAATTCGCGGCAAGTTTGTTCGGCACATGTCAGCGGGATGAATACGCACTGCAGATCATACGCGAATTGGTAAGGTCGTCGGACTACACGCAGGATGTAGTCATGAAGCTCGGAGACTATACGATGTTCGCATCATTATTGCTGAAAGTAGAGCAATACGAAGAGGCGGAAAGGGCTGCAGACAAAGCGCTGGAAGGTCTAGGAGACATATCGAATATGGTAATAATTTTGAAACAAGTAGAATTATTAAGGCTAAAGGCAGAGGCCTTGAATTTCCAAGGCAAGGTCTCGGAAAGCGAAGAGCAAAACCAAAAAGTGCGAAATTTTGTGTTTTTGTACTATGGGCCCCAAAGCAAAGAAGCATCGCAATGGGATATAAAGTATGGCATGTCGAAGGTAAGGAATGGTAAGGTGGAAGCGGGCATAGATATGATGAGAGTAGGACTTCAAAAAATTCAGTCGCACCAGGTCGGTAGCCTGTTACGATCGGTGTTGACCTTCGATGTGTTGAATGTATTGAACGAAGTTCAAGATCTTATTGAAATGGACAAATTACTGGAAAATTTGTGGCGTGATTACGACCAACTGGACGACAAGAGGACCCAATACGACCATGAAGTGGTGTCGCATTTTTTGGTAATTCAAAAGAAGACTGTGTTGTCGCTGGGATATCTGAACAAAGGTGTGGAAATTCAGCTACGGATTGCAGAGTTGACTTTGAAAGTTTTGGGAAGATGGAACTTCCAAACTTTGGAAGAGTATGTGAAAGCCACAAATATGCAGTGCGGCCTCGAGAAAAAAAAACTCTTGATTGAACGAGTTGGAGTGTATTTAGCAGAGAATATGAAGCAATTTGAGACACAGAATACAAACACGTGTCAACTGTTTTTGAAACTGTACAAAAAGTTCTGCGAGACCCTCGACAGCATGATGGACAACGGTTCGGAGACAACGTTGGAAACAGCGTGGAGAGCGAGGAAAAATGTACTGCTTATATGCCAGAGTATGTACGGAAAATTAGATCCCAAATCAATCAAAGTTGAGCGGGATTTTGATCGATACAACATAAAGTGGATACAGACACAACGCACTTGATTTGTGCATTAGTAGGATAGAAGCACGTGAGTTGTTATATAAATCCACAAATCAAAGTGCTAAATGGCGCATGAGTTTGTTCCTTTTGTGTCGGCAAGTGGTGTTGGCCATCCACGTCTATCCCTATTTGGTTCCGCCACCCAAACCCTGTTTGGTGCCCGCAAACGTGCGTTCAAGGCACAAGTCTACATCTGTCAGAGTCCAAACGCAGATTTAAGCTCTTGTGTGCGAGCACTGCCTTGTAGCGTCTTGCAACCCACAAGGTGGGCGCACGGCTTGCAGCGCCGTTTTGGCGGGACGGATGCCCGGTTTTTCGAAAACTTTGACAACACATATGCAGTGGCCATCAGCTCTGAGTTGGAAAGGGGGTTTAAACGAGAAAAATTCGAGCCAACGCTAGATTTTGAAGCTATAACAGGCGATGGTTCTCTTTGTATTTTCGATACAAACCAACCACTCTTTATGTACACAAATCATGCCGACGACGGCGACGCGCCGTCGGTCTATCACATTCAAGCATTCTTGTTGTCGGTGAGAAAGGATAACAAGACAGGTTGGTTGCAGATTGAAACGATTCGAGAACTTGAACTCTAGGGAAAATTATCGTTTATTTCATAACCAACGAAAACGAGTCTGCACTGAGACCTAAGTGCATCAAAAGGTGTGATAGATAATATATGCAAAACAACACCATCGTTTGTACCGAGACCCGTCACCGGCGCCGAAGCGTTGAGATCTTTGTTGCACATAGCTTGCAGGGTAGTCTTTGGTATCTGAGACTGCAACTTGCACGAAATATAAAGTTCTGACAGCAAACAAGTGACGGAATCAAGCGCACTCAAACTGGTCAAGGAGGCCAACGGTGTTGGCACGCATCATGACTGGCAGCTGCAGCAGAGATGCGTTAGGTTTCAACAGGCCTGAAATAATCACACGCTCTAGCTTGCCATCCAAAAACTCACAAAAGTAGCACACGTAAAAGTCAGAAGTCGGAATTGAATTCGCGTCAATGAGAGAGAAAAAAAAAGAGGTGTTTTGCGGGAGCTCGTCATCTTTATCCTCTTTCTTCGTCACACCCTTTTTTCTCATCGGCTTTGTCTTCAACACGTATAAAAACTCCCTTCCAGACCCATGGAGCTTGTTTTCTTTTTCGTTATTGGCCCACGCTGAAAAGACTGGCTTGCCATCCTCATCCTTTGCGTCCAGATGAAGCACGTCGCGCTTTTGCAAGGCACACTTATCCTCGTCAATAAACTGCTGGAGAATTGACACAGGCAGCTCAATGTGTCTTGGTTTGATGCCACGGACGAGAAACTCATCATCGTGAGAGAGAATCATGCAGTATTGAGGATTATCTGTGCCCACCGACCTTGGGTTGTGCATCACAATAATCGTGCATTGCTTTGTGCGGATTGCAAAATCGATAAAATCGTGGGCCCACATGATGTTCAACTTTCCGTCTTCGCTCGGAAACATATTTTTGGGGATGTGAATATTGAAGCACTTGTTGTCATAGATGCTCTTTCGGCTAGAATCGTGCAACGTCATTTGCAGTGACTTGCCATCAGCGTTCACCTCTACGCTGGCACTAATCTCACGATCGGGCTGTGAATCCCGCAGCACCTTCAGATCAATCACAACGAGGGGATTTCCATATTGGACTGCACCTGACGTCATTTTGCGCACAAATTGCATGTCAGGACCATTCCACTTTTTGTCAGGAAATATATCTTCCGCCAGTTTTTGCCCCAATTGCACATCAACTGGGTGAAGATCGTCCAGAAAATGCTTGGTGTTAAAAAGCCTGTAAGGTGGAGCTTCCTGAAACACATTGAGCACCCTCTTGACTTGGATCCCATACCCCCCACTGTCACCAGTCTCGTCCGGCGGCATGCAACGATTGACTCTGGGCACAGTCACTGTCAGATGTCCCAGGGTGAACGCGGAGATCAGCCCCTTGTGCGTTTCATCGGCAAATTTCGTGTCGCCCCCGTCACAGAACAGTGTCACGCTGAGTGGAACATCGGGCTTAAGATAACCGACGGTTCCTGTGCCCTCTCCACGGCCTCTCGTCTCGAAATATTTCGATGGGTGTTTCTCAAAACTGTTGCATTTGAGAAACGTCGTCTCGTTACCCTTCTCCGTGTCGTGCCAGACTTCATTCAGAGTCGTATCAGGTACGGTTTTTTTTCCATCCTTGATGTAGATTTTGTGCTTGATGTCACTCTTGCCATTGATTTCCGGTTCGTACGGTGCCTTTGTGTAGCCGGGTTCAGCTTTCCCAAGGTACAGAAAGTTGATTCGACAAGAGGTCCCATCTTCGCTATTTCTTACCTTCCCGGTGAACATGACAAGAATCTTGAAATTCGGGCCCGTGGCATTTGCGTCGAGAGCCATGCTTGGCATTACCTGATACTGAATTGCATCGCGCGCAGGTGCTAAGATGCCCTCGTCGCATCGGAAACCGATGTCCGTTTGCTTCTTCTCGTCAACCTGCATGCCATCTTTGGCAGAGCCAGAGCTCTCCTTCTGGGGTTCATTTTTCACCTTTACCTGGCTGCAGCCGTCGCCGCCCGTCGCGCAATCCTGGTCAGGTGCAGGGACGGAAGGGCCCACGGCGCATGCCCCAGTTGATTCCGCTTTTACTGGGATTTTAGTCTCAGTGTTCTGGCCACCTTCATCTTTTGGACTGTTTTTCAACTTTTTTGAGGCCACGGCATCGCCTTGCAAGCTCACGTTTCCTCGCTTCTTCTCTTCAGACAGCATTGCACAATCAATCCAGCATGTGGTGTTGACTCTCTCTGGTCGATTCTCTTTTTAACATGTCCCGATTCCTATTTCTATTGTATTGTATTTCGTCGGTTCTTATTTACAACCGTAGACGTGTTCGGGCTGTTTGAGATTCAATAGGGTATTACGCCTAAATAGCGTAAATCTTCTTCGTCTGCATCAAAATGCACAGAATTACATATGACATCGACCAATTCTTCCTGGAGATTTTGGACGCGTGAATCGGCACCAAGACGTCGGTGTCCTCCCATTCGAAATGCTGTCAAGAGTTCTTGTCTTTTTCGGTCAAAATAGTGGCCGAAGCGACGCATGTAACATCTGTCGACCCGTGCTTGCATTCGATGGAACCGGCCTTGTTTTGTGCCACTGAGATCGGAAAGAAAGCTGTAGAATGTTGGCAAGTCATCGTCCTCGTCCGCGTCCACTCGTGCCCCGAACACGAGTAAAACGATGATGCACGCTTTAATCCTTTTTGTTCCCACAGTAGTTTGTGCAAGAAGTGTATGCAGTGCCAATGTTAAGTCGTCATCCTTATAATTGGGGTCTGCACCGTTTTTTAACAGAATGTAGACGCTCTGTGGATGTATGTCCTGAGCAATTATGGAATCATCATGCTCAAAGAATACCGGACCTGGCGTTCCAGCGTTCGCCGCATTCGCCCCTGCAATAATTAGGCATTGTAAAAAAATTGGATTCTTGCGAACACTGTTTCCTTGCAATAAATAATCCAACAAGTCCTGGGTCGACAATCGAGCCAAGGCCAGCGCCACTCGCCACTGTGGTTCTGATCTTATTTTATCATGTAATTCATCGTCGGAATGCCACTCATAATCGTCCCAGAGATGTGTGGCTTGAAATACGAAATTGTCCATATCGTCTTGTAACACTTTGGATAGTAATTCTTTCCAGTCACTCGGCATCGGCCTGTCCAAGTACAATCGCATCAAATAATCTGCGCATTCCCAAGCTTCACTGCAGACAGCCAATTCCATGAGAGTCGCATACGGCACGCCCTGAATCTCGATATCCGAGCTATAAATATCAAATTCATTATCGACAATTTGTCGAAAACGATCGAACTGGTTTGGAGTTTTCAACACGGAGTCGAGTTCCTCGAATATTGTCGAAAAATTATTCATTTCTTGCACATCCCATTCACATATATACTATGTATAGACATGGAGATCACGCGGAAAAAAAAGCGGCCCAAGTTGATGTGTATACCATTTTTAATGGTCCCTGTAACCGCCGAAGGACAAAAAACGCGTCGGGAACCCTGATTTTCGAGTTTCAAGGAAGCACACCGGCAATTCGCAGAGTTTCGTAATTTTCCTCCAATTTCAGGCGTTTACCCGTCATCTCAAAAATTTCAGGTGAAAACTCAAGTGCCAGCGAATTGAGACCCAAGCGCGGATGCCCTGCCATACAAAATGCAGCCATAAGGTCTCTTACGATTTTACGACAACCGTCCAGGTGCGCTTGCATCTCGACCATCTCTCCCACTTGCTCATGTGACAAATACTGCAAAGGTGTTTTCCACTGTGCATCGCGTAAGTTCATAGCAGCCCCGTGCGCCAGTAAGATTTGCAGGTTTCGTTTGTCGTCGCGTCCGGATGAATGAAAATACTGCCTTACCATGTAGTGCATTGCCGAACGGTTGTCTTTTTCGCTCTGATCATTGACGTCAACTCCGTGTTCAATAAACATTTGCATGCATTCCGGACTTAATTTGTACAGCAGTGGCGTTTCAATGTCTTCGTTGTACACGAGCCTGACATCCGCGCCTGCTGTGATCAAGCTTTTCAAGATGAGAGGAATATGCCGAGGCCAAAAGCTTAGAACACACCTGTGCAGTGTTTTTTGTTCGCATTTTCGACCCACTTTCACGATAGCTCGACATTTCTCTTCCAAGTCCGACGCACCCATGTCAGTGTGTGAATATATTAATAATGCTAATATCCGATCCGGGGCGTTAAGAAACGACTTAGGGGGATTTGCCAGGTGTAAATCGAGCAAAAAATGCACGTGGTCCCATTTGCGTTGGTGGATGGCATGGAATAGTAGAAGAGTGTAACTGTTCGGACCTAAACCGACCCTCACTTTCTGATGAATGTCAAACCCATCCGCCACCAATTCTCTCAACTTGTGCGGCATCGGACTCTGGAGAGCCGCTGCGGCATTGTTTGCATAGCGGTGGTTTTCATCGTTTGCATTTGACATTTGTTTTTGTTTGTGTGTATTATATATAGTAATATTTGCTTATCCGGCTGGTATGACAAACGCCTCGGGACTGGATTTTACTAAAGCCAAAGTCTGTGGTATGACGAACGAGACGCCGAAAAATCATATAAAGGATAATCGGGCTGAAAAAAAATTTGCATGGAAACGACCACGTCTCAAAATTGCGAACAAACATCTTCCGTGTTTTTCTTATTTTACACGTACAAAGACAGACACAGTCCGGCATGCAGTCTGGACGCCACTTGCAAGTACAAGCACGTGGGTGTGAGTTTTTCACACACTCGGTTGCAATTGTACGAATTTAGCTGTTGGAATGGTAGGGTGAGTGGAAACGTCAGACTGAATATGTATGGCGTGGCAAATCCGCAAATTCAAATCTATGCCCACAGAATTTACGAGGTCAAAACAACGTATGAAATATGCCAGGAATTATTTAAATTGTCAACCCAAATGGGAGATGCAGGAGAGATGATGCCAGGCACTGGAATTACATATCCACGTCCTTCGGACGTGGTGTCGGACTATTTCAAATACATGTCTCACCCAATGGAGAAGTACTGCACATTTGATGAAATGGTTTTTTCCGAACCAATGCAGTGCGTGCAACTCGGACTGCGCGTGCTGGTAAAACTGACCTTACTCGATCCTAGAATCACAATGCAACAAGCGACAATAAAGCAGATTCACAAGGCGTTTGCGCGCAAATCGTCAGTGTCTCCGGACATGCTGTGTTGTATACTGCAATCGATGGTGCCACACAACACAATCAAGGGCTACGATGAACATGATGGCATTTTATTCGATAATGAATTGACAGTGCCCGTTACGAGGATCACCAGCGAAGATTTCAGACGATTGTGTTTGGTGCGTCCCTCCACGGTATGAGGCTGAAAATACACGTGCTGCGGTGAACATGATACCACTGGCTTCGACAATGGAGACAAAAGGTGCCCGACCACCGGCGAGCTAAGGCAAAACTTCTTTGTCTTTACATGTACAGACGGGATTTGTCATGGTGTACGTGCAGGCAACTTCGGGAAGGTGGTGCAAACGGTTTTTGAGTCTGGCCATGTCATTGGTGTTCATGTTATTGATGAGACGCTTAATGTGGTTTTCACCTTCCGTAATATACTTCGGATGAAGATCGAAATGTTCATGCAACATCGACTGGAGTGGCAACAAAAATCGCAGAACTGGCTCCGGAGAAACAATACATAAGTCGTCTTTCCATATCCCATCAGCCGCCGTGTACACGAGGGACAATACAATGCCCCTCCGACGCTCATTTCCGACAAATGTATGTGAAACGTCAACAAACCTGCATCAATGCTCGTTAAAATGGCACGCGACACACGGGCAGGGCAAATGCTGTACCTGGTGACAAGGAGAACATTAACGATTGTCAAGACGAGCTTTTCGAAATGTCCAGGGTTTGGCAGTGTGGTATTACTCAAGCAGTTTCGGACAATACGAGTATGTAGAAGAATAGATTGGAGTGCATCGATCATGTTGATTGCCTCGTAAGTGTATCTTTGGCCCAGTGTATATTGCATCATCGCAGCTTGAATTTTACGCTTATATTTAGAAAACTCGGCTGCACAAGACACACGCACATTGTGGCGTGAGCACATGTGGTGACTGTATGCTGAGTACAAAGCAAGCGGGGGGTACACACCTGATCTACATGCGCGCGCCTGCGGCGAGTAAAGCAAGAGTTGCAGCATATCCCTGACGTTTTGCACAAAACGCTGCATATTCTCTTGTATGTCCAACTGAATGGACACATTGTTTGTGCATACTTGGCCGTCGGGATTCGTATAATTTTTGTTATACGATTGGACGCTAATTGTGTTGTCAGTAAGCATACCCGTGCCAATGACAATTCCGGTAATTTCGCACACCGAGGACGAATCCTCCGTAAAAATGCACACACATGGTATTGCATTCGCTTGCTTCGCCGAGCACGCGTGCACAATTCCGCACAATTTACAGCCAGCTACACCGGCCGTGATATTTGTCCACACATGCTTGTGGCCACCGTATCCAGGGGGTAGCAAAAATGTTTTCCGGTTCCACCATGCCCTCCACAATGCCTGGTCCATGAATGTCGCTGACATTTTCAAATGTCCACTCTACATTTTTTATTAATTTTTCGTCACATTTATTTCCATGCACGTGGACCGTCTAACATCTGTATGATTTGATACTACAAATCTACCGTTTCGATGGATGACATCCCTGCTGTCCAGTTTCGTAGTTTTCAAGCTTTATTTTTAGTAAACGCAGGCAGTTTGTTGGGTTTTTTTTGAGACTTGGATACAATAACAAAAGTTCACTGGCGACATTGTCGAGATAATCCCCGATGTTGCTCCAAAGCCGCATGCTCTTGTGTGATGGTTGCAATGTATCAAGCTTTTCGATGTCTTGGCGAAAAAAATCTTGCAGGAGCACCGCATTTGACGTGGTATTATTTTGTCTGTCACCACACGCAAAGATGCAGGATCAACAAAAAAAACGAGGCTAAAGTACGGGCAAGCAGCTTACCGTTTTCGTATCTTTTTCTTGGGTTGTGATGCCAATGACATTTGCTGCACACGCACAGACTTGGTTATATAAGAGATGTGCACCTGGCGCAAATTTTTATTACACTTTAAATACATACAACCTTGAAACGGGCCTGGGTTCTTTGTTTTTCGTTGTACAACAAGGTCGGAATGCGCAAAGTACGAACACCATGCACTACTTGCGTATTTTGAAACCCTTGTCGCAAACGAACATGGCGGTATATACTTTTCGACATTCTCAATGAAATCGTCCAATATCGACCATTGTACAGCACGGCAGGGATGTGTTGGGTGTACACATTAGGCTTGTTTTTAGGCTTGAGCCAACTCACAATGGACTCATTGTTTTCCAGTTCCTTAATGGCGTCTCGGGAGCATGGTGGGCAATTAGCCTTCCATTCGACGCCGTTCAAGATTACTTCATAGTCTTTCATATTCACGGGACGCATGTCACCGACAAGACTCTCAACCGTTTGCACACTGCCGCGGTTTTGAGGACGTTTATTTTTTTACATGTTTTAATTAAACGTCCTCATTCAAAAGCAACCAAACATCGCGCAGCCTGTGTTTTGTAGCCCATACAATCTTCAAAAAAATATCCTTGCAATTGGCAACCTCTCCCCCTTCTTGAAAAATCTGCACTGCACTCAGGAACACAATGGTGGCACAAAACGAAAGGGATACTGTAATTACCCACGTCCCGAGTGAAATTGAGCGCTCTGACCAGAAGAGCAGCTTGTACGCAAAAATGAGATGAACACATGCAAACACATATGTTGGATCCATTTTCTACCGATGCAAAATTCTTATATAGGAGCAACTCCAAAAAGTAAAAAAAACAATGTAACAGTTTTATAAAATACGTAAAAACTGTCCAAATGAAACGCAAATTAAAAAACTTACAACAGGAAGAAACAGAATCCTGCACCTGTACCGACACTTCCCTACCAGTGGCCTACTGCTCTGGGGGGTGCGTGCAGTGTCCTCTTCGTGATTGTGGATACTACATTGTCAATTTCATCGCAGCAATTAGCGCTGCATATTCATAATCCTGTCACCCCGACGACATGAAACGCGTGCCATTGTGGAGCAACCGTTTTCTGCGTCATGATTCGTCTTCCATGATGGTGACCAATGTTTCCAACGTCGAGACATCCAGTTTTTTGAAATCGTCTATATTATTTAGTGTCGTTAAAAAACCAATGTTTTCAACGTCGAGACATCCATCTTTTTGAAATCGTCTATATTATTTAGTGTCTTTACATAATCTGAAATTTTCGGAATTTTCTCAACATCTGTCGATTCAAAGTCGAGGCTCTTCTTAGAATTACAATCGACCATGCACACAAAAATCCCGTGCAAACCATGCACCGATCGGCAAATCTTAGTCATCTGCAAAGTGTACAGTAAATGCATGGCTATTTCCATTTGTGTTTGCTCATCCCTCCCCCGTTTTAGCTGAATGCTGTCGCTTTCATATCTACATCTACCAATGATCTCATCGATTTCCTGTTTTAACTCATTTTCACTGTCTCTTATGTTTTCATTCAACTCTTTTTCAATTTCCCGAAAGCTGCTCCCGTGGTATCCGGAGTCTCTACTTACGAGGCTTTTCGCCTTTTCCAAATTTTCGAGAATTTCCCGTCCGTACAAAGAAATACAAAAATACACGTCCAGACTTCCATGCTTGCGCTTTTTGTGCCTTTTTTCAGTTTTCACCTCCTCCTCCTTCTTTTCTTGCCTTTCACCCCAGCCCGCTCGGATTTGCTGATTTTCATTTTCCAGTCTTGTTGTTAGCTTCGGCAACTGTAGCTTCTTGAGTTCGGCCATTGCATTCGTTTGATTTTCTTTGTTCGCGTACCACGCACTCCGGGTGCTTTCATCCTCGTTTTTCAACTCTTGCACGCAATGTAAGAAGGTCTTGAAATTTACGTTCGACAAAGATTCCAGCTCTTCTTCGTTGCCCATCTTCATTTTTCCACTTTCGTTCAGTATTATCTGGTAGCTCAGGCGACACATACAGGCCATCAGGTGAAAGCTAATTTTAGTCTCTCCCGTTGCCTGCAGAGACATCATTTGCCCAGTGGAATGGCACAAGCCAGGCAGAAAATTGTCTTGTGTCATAATCGAAATCAAAGGAAATGAGCTGATAATACTATTTGCCACGCATTTGAACCTACAACTCACACTTTTGCCATTTCCCTCTTCCTTGCAATTCAACTCCGTCTCGAGACATGTAAGACAAGTGCTGGTAAGATTCAACTGTTTTGCATTGGTTTCAAATTTTCGGACACAATGTTCCGACGTCGTATACAAGTCTTCCAAGACTCTGGGTAAATTCTCCTTGTCGACTTCTATACCATCTTCTATATTCGCAAAGAGTACGTCAAACAATTTCTGCAGTGACTCAAAGTGCATGGTAGTGCTTATGGGAACTCCGATTGCGGGCCCCGTTTTTACATACACACAGCCGGAATCACGTGCAGGACGTCTATTTTGGGTGCAAGCGTTGTCTATTTGCGCGTGCAAGGACCAAAATGTTTTATTCAAATGAAAATAGTTAGATATGTATACATTTTAACTTTTTTGGGATAAACGCTTGGATTTCCGGTTCGTGTTACACGTCTTAAAATGTCGCTTCAAGTGTTTGCGAGGACGCGCCCAGGCGTTTTTGTCCACAGGCTTAACCATTCTGACTTCAGGTTTCTGTGTATCTTTTGAAAGATTCACGATAAACACAGTGAGTGATTTTGCATCCGGAAAAACGTGCTTCAGACACTTGAGGTAGCCCTGAGCCTGTCGCACTGCGCTCGGTCCCATTCTGTCCGAGGCCAGCGTGCCCGTCAGACATTTGAGCTCCAACGCCACTACATGCTTCCCCACACCCGTACCCACCTCTTCTAACAAGATGTCGAGGCGATTATGCCCCACATATGAATTTTCACAGAGCACTGGTAAGACAACTTCTTCGTGACACAAAAACGATTCTTCCCGAAGTTTGGCCGCGAGAGCCGTGCGAAAAATGCGCTCCGTGCAATACCCCTGTGTGATGTAAGCATATGACGCACTTGCGCAATCAGTACCATGTGCCCGTGCAATACCCCTGTGTGGTGTAAGCATATGACGCACTTGCGCAATCAGTACCATGTGCCCGTGAAATACGCCTGTCTGGTGTCAGCATATGACGCACTTGCGCGATCGGTGCCAGGCGCTCGTTGCGGCAGGGATATTGCATGTGCGGAAAAATGACAGGGTTTAAAAGCAGACCTGAATGCCATCTGCGACTTGCAGGCACACACGCAGAAGGTGCTTTGCCCGTAGTGGCATTCCACACTGCATCCGGCCCAGGGACCTGCACTCTGTCGCGTTTTATTTTTTCAAACCGATTCATCGCCTAGGAGTCGCGAAGCGTCCCTATACTCAACATGGGAACTAATTCATCGAAACTTTGCTTATTGGATCCTAATATTTTCTGCATCTCTTGGCTGTAGTTTCCACGGTACTCTGCCAGATCTATGAAATCTAAAAATCCGAGCGATAATACTGCAAACACTTCAACGATGCATGCCACAATGTAGAGCCAATGATTTGTTTGTAAATGAAAAATCAGCCACACCAGGACTCCAAAGCAAATAATGAAACATGTCGAAATTCTCCGCACGATTGTTTTTAGCCTCCGGTTGGTGTTCTTATTGTACACGAATGCGTGGTACACGAAGAGGCAACCAAAGACAAATGCAACACTTAAAGGGTGCATGAAACCTTGAATCGTGTCATAGCGAATGATTACGAGCAGAAAATATTGCACAGCGATGAGAGCTAGACTGATGTAGCGCTTGCGAACGGCGGACACGAAATGCAGCGGGGCGGAAAATGTGCGCACCATTCGGAACAAAAAGAGAATCGAGACAGGTCCAACCATGTAAATGGTACTGACTGTGTTGTAACGACTGAATGTATCCGATATCGTAGTTGTGACCTCGTCTGTGGCAACGTTGTGCACTAGAAATGGAATCAAGGGCATCCAGATGATCCAGATGCTCATCATGGCGAGAGACACAGTGACCAAATAATACACGGCTTCGTAAAACTGCACCAAGGCCAGTTGCATTTGCGCGACTTCGTCCGAGGTGTTGGCGTTGCCCGAATTTGGATCTACAAACTGTAGGCTGGGAAATGCGGCAGATGCGCCGAAATGAGGTGTATATGCAGGCAAAAAATGAGCTCCGTCGCCATGCATTTTCCACTCGCGTATGAATCGACTGTGCTGACGTTGTATATATATTACTTGTGGGCGATTCAGCAACAAACTTTACAGGGGTAGCTCACAGCAACATACATTGCATGGGAAACGTTTTGAGTGAGCCTCTGGACACAAAAATTGTCAGGTTGAAACGCATCGAAAAGCGCCTGAAACACAAATGCAACATGGTTTCCCATGAAATCCGAAAGGCACAGACAAGGGCAGATGTGTTTGATATTCAGATGAAGACAAGCATGCAGCAAGATGCGCAAAGTCAGTCCAGTTGGATTAATGCTTCGAGAACAAAGCAGGTGTGTTTGTCTTATCGCCCCTCCGTATTTGATTGCACCAAACTCTTGACCGATGCTTGTATGGTCTCGCCCGCAAGATGGCACGTGGCACCGCTTGCACCACACTCTTGACCGATGCTTGTATGGTCTCGCGCGAAACATGGCAGGCGGCATATCAAATTGTGGCAACACAGAGGGTGTTAAACAAGCTCGAAAAGTGTCGAGATGAAATTGAAGTTGTGCGTACTTGTATCTCTGACATGATCAACGATTATGAGACACAAGAAATACTGATGAGCGTCAACATGGAAATCAAGCGCGCAAACATGTACTCACAAGACGAGAACGCTCCACAGGACGAAGAACAATCACTTTTACACATCACAGAAGAAATACAACGCGCCAACACTGTCATATCGAACACTGAAGATACAATTTCGTCGATTCAAAAGCAGTGCGCCCCAAACGATGCAAAAAATTCAGATCGTAGCGAGACTCAAACCCAAAAAATGGTGCAAGATGTAATTTCAAAGTATACAGATGACAAGGCACAGAGAAATGTACGCGACGGTGATCACTTGAATACACGCATTATAGCGCTCAAGAACACGATGACTCAGAAAGAAATGAGTGCTGCTCCACATAACCTTTAAAAGACGCATACACTGAAAAATATATATGCGCTACATTACGAGAAAGACAGCAATGAAAAGTTTACAGAACATCGTTCCGTGCTTACACTGGAGAAGTCTGGACACGGTAATTTGCAACATTGTGTGATTCGCATTCGCCCTGCTGCACTGGGCAAGAAATATGCTGACGCGATCCTGAAATATATTGCAGATTGAAACTTTGGCGCGCAAGTCAAACATTTTGCACAGTGCAAGCTCACACCACGCTGAGCAAGCGTGCGCAACTCGCCTCATTGCTAGTAGTAATCTGCAAAAAGATCGCCTGCGCGGTGTAAACGGAGTTGCATTCGAATATGATGCCGATTTGGACCTGACGCATTTTGAGTCCCTCACCGAGCGCGTTTTTGGAGGCGTCAGCTTTGTCCGCTGCATGGACTCTTCCAAGCTGCAAGAAATGTTGCAGGCCCACGATGGTGCGTTGCAAAACGAGTTGGAACACTTTTGCAAAAGCAAGAAAGAGCCGACGAAAAAAAACGCCAAGCTAAATGACGTCATGCCAGGTCCTCAAACTGCAGTCGACTTCTACTGGGCAAACGTTGCCATCAAGTATGTCGATGATCGCCGAAAAAACACTTTACTCATCGACGACTTTAACCAACAGCGGATTGTGTTTCACAATCTTTGCATTTGCGTAAAAGACGATCACCTGTCCCAATGTGCCGATTACGCAGTGCGTGACGCTGCGCCCTGGGAGAGTGTATTGGACGGGTACATGGGTTTGTATAAACAGCAGCACAATGTTGGTGAAAGTTACTTTTTGGGCTGCAGCTCGCACATGCCGGGCATGGCAACGACTTTCGTGACATCCTTGAAGCAAGACCTGTCCCATGGTACAACAATCGCGGAATACGCAAATAGTAAGGAAATGTGGTTTATTGAGAATATCAACCGCCGCAACAGGCTGCGTCTGCTGCATGAATGTGCACAGCAACTTGGCTTCCAGATTATTGTTGGGCATGATCTGTACGCGCACGCGGACATGACTCCTGAAACTGCATACGAGGCCTTTGGTCATATGTATGAATATATTGAAATTACTAACACGTCTAATTTCGCAGATCTCAGTGCGCAAATGCAAGTTTGCCACTATCTGGGCTGTACGAGCGCAAGTACAATTCACGAGCCCATTCCCTTTGAGCTAAACCTGAAGGATGGATTCGAAATGCTGTACGCTATGGAACATCAAGGACAACCTTTGGACATGATGTTCTCACAAAACACACACACCCCAAATCTTCTACATGCTCGCGATTGTGTGGTGCCAACAATCAACGTAAAAGAGCAATCTTTCGAAGATATACATGCAATCGAGTCTCAGGTCGCACAGATGCGCATGTTGACACCCGACGAAATCTTGTTCACGGCACACCAGACGGACCTGGCATTGACACCCATTGTGTTTTCACTCCTCCACACACGCGACGTATACAACCAACCTCTAGTCTATGGGATACAGTACCCAGACGGACTTCCAATTGTGTTATATCCAGTCAAAACCATTCAACATACTGTCAAATTTGATAAGTGTACAGATTTTGACTCGTTTCCAGATTTTCAGGACATCAAATCTTCTGTGCCCTGCACCAACTTTCGCAAGACTTACCAAGAGTCCATGTGCCTTGATACCGAAATTCCCATTGACGCGATGTTTTCAGCATCCACCACCCAGCAAACCAGGCAACATGAATCGATTGCCGCCCTCGAGTGGGACTCAAACATGCTCGACAACATTCTCTTGTTTAGTGGTTATCACCGCACACAAATCTCCACATGTAGGCTGACCCCTCTTCTTGTTTACCACCACGAGTCGTCTTTCGGATGTTGAGGCTGCTACTCCCCTAAACGACCTCGCCCTGGAGATCTTGCACATCAATTCGAGTTTGGGTTTCCGTGAGAAACTGCTCGTAAATTCCCTTTTCCGCATTTTCAATGGTTACATTCGTCTCGTTTTCTTGTAATGGTTTTGTCCAAATTAAACCCATTTTTACCGCACGAATTTCCGCCATTTATATATGGCGCCACATGATCGTTCGGCAAATCTTCGTTTCCGTAATTCAATCCTTGCGTATGGATTATTTTCTTCTCATGCTTTTGTCCACATTAAACCCATTGTCACCGCACCACATTGACCCATGCCTACTGCGCGTCCCCATCGCTCACAGATTCCCCCAATTCTTCCAAAAATGACTTCCACCGCGTATTCACATACTCCAAATCTATGTTCTCCAGCCACTTCAAATGTCGCCCCTCCATGTCATACCACAACACGCTAATTTGATCCACAACCTCCTGTTGCTCTCTCAAGTGTAAAATCTCGTCGTTTTCATAGTCGTTCCCAATGCTCTCCCGTAACCGTGCGTTCGGCTCTTTGGCCTCAGAAATGTCAATCTGAATCATACCGACAAGATCGTGATGTTTCGAAATTTCCACGTCCTTTGATGCCTTTTTTACCGACGGCGAGTGTTCGCTTTCATTTCCCGGGGCTACCGGTCGGAGGTCGCGAAGTCGCGCACGGAACGGCCGTAAACAAACGGCCATTTCGTTTCACAAGAACCTTCTATATATACAATTCTACGTCATGAGCACCTGTCTCGTAACAACCTACCCTCACAATCTTTGCATCTTGATCGAACTTTCATGTGCTCACAAATGCCATTGCCATGGCAGTCAAAACATACAGTCCTTTGGCGGCCATGCTTACATATCCCCCTCCCTTTACAATCTCGGCAATAATACTCTTGGCGCCCGTGTGGGCACTTTTTTCGCTTCGTCTTTGCCTTGCGTTTCACACCCTTCGTCTTGTACGCGCCCTTACATCGTGCCTTTGCCTGTCCAAACGCAACCACAGCGCGCACACTCGGATGTATCAATGCTATATTCCCCAGCATACCAGTGCATACCGACTGGCGATGCATGCTCAGTAAAATTTCAGCTGCTTCCCTGATGTGATCGTGGAACATTCCCTGTGCACCTTTGTGTACGCCGAAATCGTTTTACGTGCATTTAAAGACACATGCACGCGTCTATTTTCGTAAAGGCAAAGCGGTATTTTGTGGCACGATCTTTCTAGTGCCCGAGTTTGCGACTCGCCAGATAACAAAACATTGCCAAAAAGAAATGCCCCGATGATAACATGAATGGGGACCTGCTTATGTTTTTTCAGCCGTCAAGTGCGGCTTAGAAATTGTCAACAATAACATTTTTCAGATTTAAAACGATAAAATGGATTTGCATATATAAAGGAAACAGAAGCACTGGCCACAAAAAAACCCTCATGTCACACACTCCACTGTATGCACTGACTGAAAACCCGCAGCTCATGACTGGAGGTGACGATAGTGATGAAGAGCCGACACCCTGCGTCCCACGAGAGAAAGAACTGTTTCAACCTGGCATAGAGGTTGCGTACAAGCCATGGAGCACGTCAGAATGTGTCAGAGGCATCATTATGGCGACAAACTCAGAGGAGATTACTGTGCAATGGTTTGACGGCCCGGGGCTTGCAAGAAATCGGCTGATGGCCCATGCATTCTGCATGGCACATCATCGCCGACTGGGGGCCAGCGCTCCATGTAATGTGTTGCCACCTGAAATCACAGAGCGTGTATTTCAAAATATGGAAATGAACACACAGACCGTAGCACGAGATAGCATGTGGTTGGATTGGCCAAATGTTGAGAAGAATGATATTGTAAAGATATTCTTTACCGACAACTCAAGCGAGATTGCAAAAGTTATATGGACCAATGGCTTCGGGGGGTTTATGGATTGCTTGGTAAGAACACGCGAAGCTATACCGCGATGCCTTGTCGTCCCACGGCACCATGTGTTGCGTTTTCACCCAGGCATGGCGCATCAGACGTTGTAGCGAAAAAACCGCGCGAGGCGATGGTCGCACACTTACATGAAACGTTTTACGGGAGAAGAATTTATTCCCAACCAGTCTATGCCGCCAACGCATACACAAGCACTACAATTCGGGCATGATAAAATCATGCAGTAATTCGGGAGGCAAGCCTTGTGTTGAGAGTGCCAACTGAGTCGATAGTCGCCGGTCTCTAATTACTTGTAACATATGGTTCTTGAGAGCATCTGGTGCTTTGTCCAGAGGACTAAAGTTTCCGTATTGCATGCGACACCTCTTGTTTGGATTTGCTCCGTACTGTAGGAGCAAATTACATGATCGGAGCAGACAGCGTTGGGCCACATACCAAAGGCATGTTCGGCCAAAAACGTCCCTTCCATCTACTTCTGCACCCGCGCGCAACAAATTCTCCATATGTCTCAGTCTGTCCTGTTCGCGTGTCAAGTCCCTGCATGTTATGTAATGGAGAATACTTTTAGATTCAATGGTCTTGTGACCATTTCCCATCTGGACTTCTGTAAAATCCGCATGGTCGTTTGGATTTGCACCACGCGCTAACAAAAAATTGAATAATTCATAATTCAGTTCATAGGCAGCGTAAAAAAGCGTACTGTAATTGCTCAACTCACCATGCAGTTGATCACAATTTTTCATGTTGATATCAAAGCCCAGGTCGAGAAGTAGGGATATGCCTTCAAATCCAGTCTCCGTCTCGTAGCAATAATACAGGAGATTTTTTCCACGGTAAAGTGTGTTTAAAACGGTACGGTCATTTTCAACAATCAACTTGATAATATCACTCTTCGTAGATTCGTCCCAATCTCTGCCTGACATCATGACGGCCACTACTATTGGAGTCATTCCCGATCGAGGACATCCCAATTGAACGTTTGCACCTTTTCTCAAGAGCAATCGCATAAGGTTAATTTTTCCAAACGTTACCATAAGAGACAGCCACGTGCTTTTGTCGACTGGAACATTAAGGTCTATTTTTTTTTCATCGATTAGATGTTCTAACCACCAAGACAATTTTTCGTCATCCTCGACACCATCTGTGAAAAATTGAGAAATGATTCGGTACCACTCGTTTGGTGTCAGTTGTGCACTAAAAAATGCATTTGCGTGCATGTTGGTGTTCTTGGTATTGCTCTTATATAGGTTTACCATTGTTTTGAATTGCTTTGTATGTAAGCACAAGGCGCAAAAATACCATATTGCCACGATAACGTTCACATGGTGTTCATATATAAGAGACAACGAATGCTATTTACGGAACACAAGCTCTTAAAACGAGAAGCACACAACTTGCCGTGGAACCATGAGCAACCGAGTGGCAGAAGATGCATTGGCCGTGTTGCAGGAGAATATGCAGTCGTTTGCGCCGCGAAGGCTTTTTCCAGATGTGAATAAATTGGCCCGAACTTCAACCCGCTTTCAAAACGTGATATCGTCCGAACGTCGCATGTTAGCAGACATTATTCGCACTCGAGGTTTTGAGGACACGTTTGGATATATGTGGATAAGCAAACTGGCGACAAACGAACGGTTCTTTGATTTTCTCGTGGATTTATTACCTGAAAAGCAGCTATTTTTTGTTGAAGAAATTATGGAGACAGCTGCACCGTATATTTCGGTGCATGTACGGAAGCGCATGTTACAGATATGGCGAGAGCACGGAAATGATCCATGGAAAATGTTTTTGAAAAAAACACCCAGTGGCATTTATAATCTTGAACGGAAAACAGACGACACGCATGCCCAGATTCACGCATGGTTTGACGAGATGGACGCCTATCACGGAATTCATTGGGTGAATACGTTCACTTTTGATGCGCGCCAAAGTTACTATCCAGATATCCCGGAAGGCCAAGAATCGCGTATGGATGGAATGCGGCATAGTTTTTTTGATTACATGGTACATCAGCTTGAGCCAAATGTCATGATATTGGATGAGGTTGAGAGTAGATATGACTTGTCCAATGTTTTTAACGCAATTCAGCCCCAGTTTAAAAAAACACCACTCATGAAAACACTACTGTCGTATTACAGCGATGACAGTCTGGAATCTCAGAAATGGTTTTTGTCGCGGACAGATATCATGCAACCAAACAATCTACGAGCCATTTTTTCTCTTGTAAAAAACGCGGCATACTATGACACCTACGGATCCTCATGCGATGACTTGATGCAAATTCTATCTGATAGCTGCTCGAACTATGATTGGCGAGTACAGAACCACCAAGGCCTAAACGCTTGGCAAATGTGCTGTGCCATGGAAAGCCAGCATGGTTGCAATATATTTCTCAATCATATCAAACATTGGCTCGAATCGCTGGGTGCACACGGGGAGTAGACCCGTCATTTTATTCAATCGACCTTTGCGGACACGCCTTGGTATAATTTTGCTGTTATTAGAATAAAGTCTTTATTCCAACCCAAATTTTAGCCTCATCCAACTATTTTTTTTGAATGACTTGCGAACAGCGTGGCAGGCATCGCAACGTCACAGTAGCTGTGCGACTAAGGTTTCAATGCGTACATTAAGAGCGGTTGTTTCTGGGCTCCGCTGTCACCGTGGTGAACGGTAGGGTTCCTGCGTGCACAAAAAGATAGGTAGATGCACGCCGCTAAAAGCACGAGGAAACCAGCTGTGCTTCACACCGCAATGAGTACCACTCGCGACCCAGAACTGCCCGTGTCAGACGCTTCTGGGCTATCAGCAGTAGCCTTTGCCTGCGAGGTATTGCCAGTGTTCGTGACCTAAATTTTGTTGCAGTGCATCGTTTGGTATCAAATCCAGAAGGTACATACGCAATGCTGGCACATTCGTCACATTTTCATGTTCGGGGTTTACTGTCTGAGACATTTTTGGTGCAGAATATGTTCTTTATATACGTACTCACCGTCATTTGAAAGTACGGTGCCGTCTTTCCCGAAATACAATTCCAAATCTTGGCGCTGTATATACGCACACCGCCAAAATAGATTTTTTTATTCATATTGCACTTGTGCCTTTAAGAATTCACACATTCGATATATTCAAGGCGTGTACAAGAAGGCACGGATCATGAATAACGATGGGGCATGTGTGAACTGCAGCCGAAACCATGCACAAGACTTCCCGCAGTGAGATTATGCACGTTTGCAGGTAGAAGTGCCAACCCATGATTTCACGCTGCTGTGGGCGCGCATGTCATCTCTGGAAGTCCCGCGTGTGCTTAGGCAACCCAAACACGAGTCAATCAATATGGACAAAAGCCAACAATCCGATTACTGTCTGCAGAGGTTGAGGGCTAGTGATAGTAAGGAAAGTTCTTCCTTGGCGCGTCGCGCCAAACGCTCCACGAGCTTGGGTGCTGCTCCCGACACAACAGCACAGGTAGGCGGCGAGCGGCTGATGCGTTGTCAAAGCTCCAAGAGCTTGGGTGCTGCTCCCGACATGACAGCACATGGTGACAGCGAGTGGCTGATGCGTTGTCAAAGCTCCACGAGCTTGGGTGCTGCTCCCGACATGACAGCACATGGTGACAGCGAGTGGCTGATGCGTTGTCAAAGCTCCACGAGCTTTGGTGCTGCTCCCGACACGACTGATGCGTTGTAAAAGCTCCTGAGTTGCGACGCGTTTGTACAGGAACTTTTAGCATGCGTTGTAAAAGCTCCTGAGTTGCGACGCGTTTGAACAGGAACTTTTAGACCAGTTGCTGCATATTAGACATCTCACGACCATGTCCAAAGAGAAAAAAAAAGTTCGGTTTGAAGCAAGAGCAACTTGTGGCTGGACTAGGCTTTGGAACGCGCGGCTCAAATGGTTCAGGCGGTTGAGAATGAGGAGTGTGTTCGTTTACATGCAAAAGGTGAACGAAGCCAGTGCCAAAGCACGAGCGATTTGTGGCTGGACTAGGATTTGGAACGCGCGGCTCAAATGGTTCAGACGGTTGAGAATGAGAATTGTGTGCGCGCACATGCAAAAGGTGAACAAAGCCAATGCCAAAGAACGAGCCATTTGTGGCTAGACTAGGCTTTGGAACGCTCGACTCGAATGGTGTAGGGGTGGAGAATGAGAGGTGTATTTGCGGCGATTACATTGTGAGCACTGTCACGTACTTGTTCAATGTGATTGAACACAGCGGGCGCTTTGATCGCGACTGCCTCGGCAATAATATAATGGAACCGAGTGTTAATCGTTATTGTTTTTTCAGTAAAGGTCACTCCAACAATAGCACTGTCTGCGTCGCTGGTGATTCCCCCAAAGCGTAAGTGCAGAACCACGTCGGCTGCATGCATCAAATGCGACCAAACTTTAGCGATGTTGTGTGATGCCGTTTGCTAATCGAGCGCAATGTTTTCAAGGTAAGGGGCCAAAACAAAACCGCGAAAGAGTGTAAATATTTGAGTTTTATTTTACGCTTCCGGATTTACCCGCAATATCGGAAAGTGGGTTATTTGTGGCAAAAGTGTCAAAAGTCCACATAAAAGACACGGGTTGCAACCTCGGGCGCAACAATGTGAAGCGCTGCATGTTAGGCCGAGCATATCCGCGAATATGCGGGCAAACCCCCGGCGCAACAATGTGAAGCGCTGCATGTTAGGCCGAGCATATCCGCGAATATGCGGGCAAACCCCCGGCGCAACAATGTGAAGCGCTGCATGTTAGGCCGAGCATATCCGCGAATATGCGGGCAAACCCCCGGCGCAACAATGTGAAGCGCTGCATGTTAGGCCGAGCATATCCGCGAATATGCGGGCAAACC
>Ga0233432_10000907_pt1 | contig 28608 bp, 37 predicted proteins | sample SI_122_August201_6_FD_179870 | JGI IMG/M metagenome (GOLD analysis project Ga0233432, IMG submission 179870) | Seawater microbial communities from Saanich Inlet, British Columbia, Canada - SI_122_August2016_10_MG | ecosystem: Environmental > Aquatic > Marine > Inlet | place: Canada: British... | reverse complement strand
GAAGCTAATTAACCCTATCGCTATGGAAGAAGGGTTGCGCTTTGCAATACGAGAAGGCGGACGAACAGTCGGTGCAGGCGTTGTATCGAAGATCATTGAATAATAACTATAAAGTTTAGGCCAGTAGCTCAATTGGCAGAGCGGCGGTCTCCAAAACCGCAGGTTGGGGGTTCGATTCCCTCCTGGCCTGCCAATAGCCTTTGTTCGTGAATTTTTTTCACAGGGTTAACTAATTTTTATAGCGGATATGTATGAATACTAAGACTGATGTGCAGGAAAACTCGTTTGACGTCGTGAAGTTTTTGATAGCTTTATCTGTGCTTGTGGTGAGTCTCGTCGGATTCTATTACTATGCGGACGCATCTAAGTTGTTTAGGGTGCTCGGAGTCTTGGCCGGCGTAGGCATCTCTGGCGTCATCGTCGCCTCTACCGTAAAAGGGAAAAACGCGATTTCCTTTGTACGCGAGGCACAGGTAGAAGTTAGAAAAATAGTATGGCCGACTCGTCAAGAAACGCTACAAACCACGCTTTTTGTTATGATCGTGGTCATCGTGTTTGCTATATTATTATGGGTCTTAGATCTTGGTCTAAGTAGCTCGATTCAAGCGTTGATTGGAAGAGGAGTCTAGGCGTGGACAAGAGTTGGTATGTTGTGCATGCTTATTCTGGCTTTGAAAACCAGGTAAAGAAATCACTCGAAGATAGAATAGCTCGTAATTCTATGGATTCAAAGTTTGGTGAGATATTAGTGCCGACTGAAGAAGTGGTTGAAATGAAAGAAGGCGTTAAGCGAAGAAGCGAGCGTAAATTTTTCCCAGGATATGTTCTGGTTGAAATGAAAATGGAGGATGACACTTGGCATCTCGTCAAAGAGTGCCCTAAAGTCTTGGGGTTCATCGGCGGCACGAAAGATAACCCTACTCCTATCACTAACCGTGAGGCAGACGAAATTCTTAACCGAATACAAGAAGGCGTGGAGAAACCGCGGCCGAAAACACTTTTCGAGGTGGGCGAGCTCGTTAGAGTTATCGATGGGCCATTTGCTGATTTTAATGGAGCAGTCGAAGAGGTTAATTACGATAAAAGTCGACTCAGAGTGTCGGTCTCGATTTTTGGTCGCTCTACCCCAGTAGAACTCGAGTTCGGACAAGTCAGTAAAGACTAAATACGCATATATAGAGAGTTTGATTTATTTAGTGTTCTAAAAGTTCAATTATTAGCGGGGAGCTGAAAAGCGATTGCACCCGAGGAGAGTAGTCTAAGTGGCAAAAAAAATTGATGCCTATATTAAATTGCAGGTCAAAGCGGGTCAGGCTAATCCTAGTCCTCCGGTAGGCCCAGCGCTTGGCCAACGCGGCGTGAATATCATGGAGTTCTGCAAAGCGTTTAACGCGAAAACGCAAGAAATGGAGCCGGGGTTGCCTGTCCCTGTTGTTATAACTGTTTATGGAGATAAAAGTTTTACTTTTATTACGAAAACTCCTCCAGCGTCAGTACTTCTGAAAAAAGCGGGTGGCGTAACCAAAGGGAGTGGTGAACCTAATACATCTAAAATTGGTACCATTACGAGAGAACAGCTTGAAGAAATTGCTACAATGAAAGAGCCAGATCTCACAGCGAATGGGATGGATAGTGCAGTACGCACTATTGCGGGTACTGCTCGCAGTATGGGCTTTGAAGTCGAAGGAGTTTAGGAATATGTCAATCACTGGCAAACGATTAAAGGCTATACGTGAAAAAATAGAAACCCACGAAGGTCTTAGAACAGCTGATCAAGCGCTAACCTTGATTAAGGACAGTGCCTCAGCCAAATTCAATGAATCGGTTGACGTGGCGATTAACCTAGGGGTTGATGCTAGAAAGTCGGATCAAGGAGTTAGAGGCGCGACGCTTTTACCCAATGGAACTGGTAAAACAGTCCGGATAGCGCTGTTTGCTGAAGGCGCTGATGCAGATAAGGGACGTGAAGCTGGCGCTGATATAGTGGGTTTCGAAGATCTAGCAGCCGATATCAAACAAGGGAAAATGGACTTCGATGTCGTTATAGCAACTCCCGCTTCGATGCGTGTGGTAGGACAGCTAGGCCAAATACTTGGTCCGAGAGGACTTATGCCGAATCCCAAGGTAGGGACGGTGACTGCTGATGTGGAGACGGCAGTAAAAAACGCCAAATCAGGCCAAGTCCAATTTCGAACGGATAAGGCTGGTATAATACATTGTCCTATTGGAAAGGCGTCGTTTTCTGTTGAGCACCTTAGAGAAAACTTAAGTGCTTTAATTAATGATTTGGTAAAAGCGAAACCTAGCTCTTCGAAAGGAATATATCTCGGTTCAATGAGTGTCTCCTCTACCATGGGCCCAGGTATAGAGTTTGATAAATTATCGGTAGACGTATGATTATTTGCTAAAGAATTTGTTTCAGCAATGAAACTGGACTTTGGGTTGTTGGTATAGCTAACAATCGTCAGAGACCGTAGGTCCACGTTTATGTGGTTAATCGATTCGGCCTGCGTAGATGGTGGTTCCCTTTTTCTAACGTGATTGTTAGTTGAGGATGCCACAACAAGAGTCTTCCAATTGTTGGAGGATCGTAAATCAGTTTGATTTGACTATTAAGTTAGATCACACTTGGAGAGATAACCAATATGAGTCTTAATTTCACTCAAAAACAGGCGGTTGTTTCGGAAGTAAATGAAATTGCGGTAAACGCTCAAGCTGCGATTGCTGCTGAATATAATGGACTGACTGTCGAACAGATGACCGAGTTGCGGTCAAAAGCACGTGGTGATGGCGTCACAGTGAGGGTTGTCAAAAACACTCTTGCTAAGCGAGCATTGGAGGGCACAACGTTTGAGTGCCTCAATGACTTGTTATCAGGTCCCCTATTGCTTGTGTTTTCTGGGGATGACCCCGGAGCAGGGGCACGGCTAGTTCAAGCATTTGCTAAAGAAAACGAAAAACTTGTAACCCGTGCACTCGTGGTATCGGGAGTGTTGAGACCTGCGGAAGATCTAGACTTGCTTGCAAAAATGCCTACTCTCGATGGAGCAAGGTCTATGTTTTTGTCAGTTTTACAGTCGCCTCAAACCAACTTGGTGCGTGTCCTAGCGGCGCCGTCAGGCCAATTTGTTTGTGTATTATCCGCATATGTAAGTAAGCAATCGCCTGCTTAAATTAATTTAAAAGATAAAGAGTTTTTAGGAGTAGAAAAATGGCAGTTTCAAAAGAAGAGTTAATCGAAACACTTAGTGGTATGAGTATCATGGAAGTGACTGAGCTTGTTTCAGCCCTGGAAGAGAAATGGGGAGTTTCAGCAGCAGCAGCAGTCGCGGCAGCCCCTGCAGCCGCAGGTGCAGCAGCGGAAGAGGAGAAGGATGAGTTTGATGTCGTCCTAGTTAGCTTTGGTGAAAACAAAGTTGCGGCTATTAAGGCGGTTCGGGCCATAACAAGTCTTGGACTGAAAGAGGCCAAAGATATGGTTGAATCAGCCCCCGCTACTATGAAAGAAGCGGCACCAAAGGCTGAAGCAGAGGAAATTAAAAAGCAACTTGAAGAAGCGGGATGTACAGTAGAGCTTAAGTAATTAAGTTTGATACTGTTGATAATCTTGCGGAAAAGTGCTCCGTCAGTTGCCCATAACAATAGGGTGCTGGCGGAAGATTTTTTTGCGCGAAAGTTAAAGCTTTGTTTAGAAAGACAATAATGTCAAATTTACGATCAGCTAAATAGGACGGTAATTATAATGGCGTATTCCTACACTGAAAAAAAGCGCATCCGGAAAGACTTTAGTAAAACGCCTACAATTCTCGAAGTGCCATATTTGTTGGCAACTCAGATAGAGTCATACAAAGGCTTTCTTCAGGAGAACAGTCTTCCGGAGAAGCGTGAAAACTCTGGATTACATGCTGCTTTTAAATCAGTGTTCCCGATAGAAAGTTACTCCGGAAGTGCTGTTTTGGATTACGTTAGCTACCGGCTAGGCACTCCAGTTTTCGATGTGAAAGAGTGCCAGATGAGAGGTACGACCTATGCAACTTCTCTCAGAGTGACTCTTCGGCTGGTGATCTACGACAAGGAATCTACATCTGAGAAAATTGTAAAAGATGTTAGAGAGCAAGAAGTCTATATGGGCGAACTGCCTCTCATGACGCCTAATGGTACTTTTGTAATAAACGGAACAGAGAGAGTGATCGTTAATCAACTCCACCGATCGCCAGGTGTGTTCTTTGATCACGATAAAGGCAAGACGCATTCTTCTGGGAAACTTCTATTTTCAGCACGAGTCATTCCATACAGAGGTTCGTGGCTAGACTTCGAATTTGACCCTAAAGATCACCTGTACGTCCGAATTGATCGAAGAAGAAAGTTGCCAGCTACGATAATATTGCGCGCCATTGGGTTTTCTACTAGCCAAATTCTTGATACTTTTTTTGAGCGAGATTCATTTGTTTTAGATGGAGAAAATGTTCTAGCAAAGATTATTCCTGAACGTCTTCGTGGTGAGACATTTGAATTTGATTTACTTGATTCTCAAGGAGAGATTCTTGTTGAGGCAAATCGTAGGATTACGGCAAGACACACTCGCGTGATCGAAGAACGTGGAATAACTGAAATCAGTGTTCCGAAAAGCTACCTAGTAGGTAAAACTTGTGCTCATGATGTTGTCGATGTTGAAACAGGCGAGTTGCTTGCAGAGGCCAACACCGAGATTACTGAAGAACTTCTAGAAATTTTTGAGAATAATGGGATCCAAGAGTTGGATGCTATTTTCTCTAATGATCTGGATAGAGGCGCTTACATGGCCGAAACACTCCGCATAGATCCAACAAATTCTCAGCTTGATGCACAAGTCGAGATCTATAGGATGATGCGACCTGGCGAACCTCCTACAAAAGATGCCGCAGAAAGCCTATTTCGAAATCTTTTTTTTACAGCAGACCGATATGACTTGTCTGCAGTTGGTAGAATGAAATTTAATCGACGGGTTGGTCGAGAAGCGGTTAATGGTTCCGGTGTTTTAGATGAGTCGGATTTGATAGAAGTCTTGAAGGTCCTCATCGATATTCGAAATGGCCAAGGGACGGTTGATGATATTGATCATTTAGGTAATCGTCGCGTACGTAGTGTTGGAGAAATGGCGGAGAATCAATTCCGTGTTGGCTTAGTGCGTGTTGAGAGAGCAGTTAGGGAACGCCTGAGCTTAGCTGAGTCCGAAGGGTATATGCCACAAGAGTTGATAAATGCCAAGCCAGTATCGGCCGTTATTAAAGAGTTCTTCGGTTCAAGCCAACTGTCTCAGTTCATGGATCAGAATAACCCTCTGTCGGAAGTCACACATAAGAGAAGGATTTCCGCGCTAGGTCCGGGCGGTTTGACGCGGGAGCGAGCCGGTTTTGAAGTCAGAGACGTACATCCTACGCATTACGGTAGAGTGTGTCCTATTGAGACTCCTGAAGGGCCCAACATTGGGCTGATAAATTCTTTAGCCGTTTACGCACGGACCAACGACTACGGGTTTTTAGAGACGCCGTACAGAAAGGTGTTGAACGGCGCCTTGACTGATCAAATTGATTACTTGTCAGCGATTGAAGAAGGTCAATTTGTTATTGCTCAGGCAAATGCAGAATTCGATTCAGATGGTCGGTTTACTGGTAGCATGATATCGGCTCGACACCAAAATGAGTTTATGATGTCGACTGCTGAAAAGATAGATTACGTGGATGTGTCTCCGCGTCAGATAGTGTCTGTAGCTGCTGCACTGATTCCTTTTCTGGAGCATGACGATGCTAATAGAGCACTGATGGGCTCTAATATGCAGAGACAGGCAGTGCCAACTTTGAGAGCTGATAAGCCGTTGGTAGGAACTGGTATAGAGAGAGCTGTAGCTAGAGATTCTGGTGTAACAATTGTGGCTAAGCGAGGTGGCTATATTTATTCAGTTGATGCTAGCCGTATTGTCGTTAGGGTCAACGATGATGAGGCGACGGAAGGCGAGGCAGGTGTAGATATTTACAACCTGACAAAATACACACGGTCTAACCAAAACACTTGCATCAATCAGAAGCCGCTGGTCAAAATTGGTGATGTCGTGGCAGCTGGTGATACGCTAGGAGATGGCCCATCTACTGATTTTGGTGAGCTAGCTCTAGGACAGAACATGCTGATCGCCTTCATGCCTTGGAACGGCTATAACTTTGAGGATTCTATTCTTATTTCTGAGAGAGTGGTCCAAGAAGATCGCTATACGTCTATCCACATAGAAGAGCTAACTTGTGTGGCGAGAGATACAAAGCTAGGCTCAGAGGAGATTTCGGGAGATATTCCCAATGTTAGCGAAGGTGCTCTTTCTAAGCTTGACGAGTCCGGTATCGTGTATGTAGGAGCAGAGGTCGGTCCCGGCGATATCTTGGTCGGGAAGGTCACTCCTAAAGGTGAGACACAGCTGACTCCCGAGGAGAAGTTGCTTAGAGCGATTTTTGGTGAGAAAGCGTCTGATGTTAAAGATACGTCTCTGAGAGTTTCTTCAGGTACTAGCGGGACAGTCATAGACGTTCAAGTATTTACCAGAGACGGAGTGCAAAAAGATGCTCGGGCGAAGGAGATTGAGGAGTCCGAGATCGCTAGAGTCCGAAAAGATCTAGATGACCAACTGAAGATACTGTTAGTTAATCTGTTTGATAGTGTTGAGAAGTTATTAATTGGAAAAGCAGTTGATAAAGGGTTAGGCACGGTAAAGGTTGGTGCTAAGATTACTAAAGAAAATCTTGATGAGGTCGAGCAGCAGAAATGGTTTGATTTTAAGCTAAAGAACAATGACGCCGCGGAGCAACTTGAAAAGCTAGCGCAGCAAGCTGAAAAACACCGAGACGATCTCCGTACACAATTGGAAGAAAAGCGTGCCAAGCTTACTGCTGGAGACGATCTTGCTCCGGGCGTCTTGAAAATGGTAAAAGTCTACTTGGCAGTTAAAAGAAGGATGCAACCTGGCGATAAGATGGCCGGAAGACACGGGAATAAAGGTGTCGTGTCAATGATCGTGCCAGTGGAGGATATGCCCCACGACGTCGATGGTCGACCCGTCGATATTGTTCTAAACCCCTTAGGTGTGCCTTCTAGAATGAACGTTGGACAGGTGTTGGAAACTCATTTGGGTTGGGCTGCTAAAGGCTGCGGGTTAAAAATAGGAAAAATGCTGCAGGATCTTGAAAGTACGTCGAAAATTCGATCGTTTCTTGAAGAAATATATAACGTAAGCGGCAAGCAAGAAGATCTAAAACAGCTTTCAGAAGATGAAATAATGGCTTTGGCGCATAACTTGAAAGGTGGGGTACCGATGGCTACACCTGTTTTTGATGGCGCTGCAGAAAGTGAGATTAAACGTATGCTAGAAATAGCTGGTTTACCATCCTCTGGCCAAACCCAGCTAATCGATGGTAGGACGGGAGACCCGTTGGATAGGCTTACTACGGTTGGGTACATGTATATGTTGAAGCTCAACCACTTGGTCGATGACAAAATGCACGCTCGTTCTACTGGACCTTACAGTTTAGTGACACAGCAACCGCTGGGTGGTAAGGCTCAGTTTGGTGGTCAGAGGTTTGGGGAGATGGAAGTATGGGCACTGGAAGCTTACGGAGCAGCTTACACGCTGCAGGAGATGCTTACAGTTAAATCTGATGATGTTAATGGTAGAACCAAAATGTATAAAAATATTGTGGACGGCAATCACCAAATGGACGCGGGTATGCCCGAATCATTTAATGTATTGCTTAAAGAACTTCGCTCTCTAGGTATTGATATAGAGCTAGATAGTTAGAATTAATGGGCCTGTTTAAAAATTTGCTGCCACAATCACTTTAAGGAGTATTTATTGTGAAAGACCTACTCGATTTATTAAGAAATCAAGGTGTCACGGATGATTTTGATGCTATTTCTATAGGCTTAGCTTCTCCCGAAAAAATTCGGTCATGGTCTTATGGAGAAGTAAAAAAACCAGAGACGATAAATTACCGGACATTTAAGCCAGAGCGAGAAGGTTTGTTTTGCGCGAAGATATTTGGTCCGATCAAAGATTATGAATGCTTGTGCGGGAAATATAAGCGACTTAAGCATCGGGGCGTTGTTTGTGAGAAATGCGGCGTAGAAGTTACGTTGGCTAAGGTCCGAAGAGAGAGGATGGGGCACATTGAGCTTGCTAGTCCTGTAGCGCACATTTGGTATTTGAAGTCGCTGCCATCTCGAATGGGTTTGTTGTTAGATATGACCTTGAGAGAGATAGAGAGAATTCTATATTTTGAGTCCTACGTAGTCGTTGAGCCGGGTATGACCGATCTTGAGATTGGCCAGACGTTGAGCGAGGAAGCATATTTAGATGCTTTGGAGCAGTATGGTGATGAGTTTGATGCCAGAATGGGTGCTGAGGCAGTCTACGAACTGTTAAAAGGTGTCGATCTAAAAGAAGAAATCGCGTCAATTCGAGAAAGTCTGCCAAAAACCAATTCCGAGACAAAGACTAAAAAATTCACGAAACGTTTGAAATTGTTGGAAGCTTTCGTTACGTCTGGGAATAAGCCCGCATGGATGGTTCTAAAAGTGTTACCAGTTTTACCGCCAGAGCTGCGTCCTCTTGTTCCATTAGATGGGGGGCGATTTGCCACTTCTGATCTTAATGACCTATACAGACGAGTAATAAATCGTAATAACCGGTTAAAAAGATTACTTGACCTAAATGCTCCTGACATTATTGTGAGAAATGAAAAAAGAATGTTGCAGGAGTCAGTCGACGCTCTTCTCGACAATGGCCGCAGAGGCCGAGCTATCACTGGTACTAATAAACTACCGCTGAAATCATTGGCAGATATGATCAAAGGGAAACAAGGTAGGTTCCGGCAAAATCTACTTGGTAAACGCGTAGACTACTCTGGTCGGTCTGTAATTGTGGTAGGACCTACATTAAAGCTTCATCAGTGTGGTCTTCCAAAAAAAATGGCGTTGGAGCTTTTTCGGCCGTTTATTTTCAGCAAGCTAGAACACTTAGGTATGGCTACCACTATTAAGGCTGCTAAAAAGCTTGTGGAACTTGAAGGTCCTGAAGTTTGGGATATCCTGGAAGATGTGATTCGCGAGCATCCTATTATGCTAAATAGGGCCCCTACTTTGCATCGATTGGGGATTCAAGCTTTTGAGCCTGTATTGATTGAAGGAAAAGCCATACAGCTTCATCCACTAGTCTGCACGGCTTTTAATGCAGATTTTGATGGTGATCAGATGGCTGTGCATGTCCCTCTGGCATTGGAAGCCCAGCTTGAAGCACGTACTTTAATGATGTCTACAAACAATATTCTGTCGCCGGCGAATGGGGACCCAATAATTGTTCCTAGTCAAGACGTTGTCTTGGGTTTGTATTATATGACCAGAGCCTCTGCTGACGCGAAGGGAGCGGGTATGGTTTTTGCCGACGTAGCAGAAGTTCACAGAGCTTTTGAAACTAAGGCCGTATCTGTTCATGCTGCATGTAAAGTGCGGATGGAGCTGACTGAACGCGACGAGGATAACGAGCTGCAGACGCGAACTGAGCTCGTTGTAACGACCGTAGGGCGGGCGCTTTTGGCTCCGATAATCCCTCGTGGTTTACCGTTTTCTTTTGTGAACAAAGTTCTTAATAAAAGATCAATTTCGAAGCTATTTGATACTTGCTATAGAGTTGTTGGCCTAAAAGAGACGGTTGTTTTTGCTGATCAGCTAATGTACGCCGGTTTTCATCACTCTACTCGCGCTGGGATATCGATAGGGATTGATGACATGGTCGTGCCTGATGAGAAAGAATCTATCATTACTGAAGCGAATTCGGCAGTAAAAGAAATCGAAGATCAGTACGCATCTGGGTTGGTTACCACGGGCGAGAGATACAATAAAGTAGTTGATATTTGGTCTCGAACGAATGATCAGGTTGCACAAGCTATGATGGCTAAACTAGGGAGTGAGGAGGTCGCTAGTGCTGCTGGAGAGTTAGTTCAACAAGATTCATTTAATAGTATATTTATGATGGCGGATTCAGGTGCTCGAGGATCAGCGGCACAGATTCGACAGTTGGCAGGTATGCGTGGACTAATGGCTAAGCCAGATGGTTCTATTATAGAAACACCTATTACGGCCAATTTTAGAGAAGGTCTTAGTGTGCTGCAATACTTTATCTCAACACATGGGGCACGGAAGGGTCTTGCTGATACTGCGTTGAAGACGGCCAATTCTGGTTACCTAACTCGGCGGCTAGTTGATGTAGCTCAAGATTTAGTGGTTTCCGAGGATGACTGCGGAACAGATTCCGGGCTTGTTATGCGACCTGTTATTGAGGGTGGCGATGTTATTGAGGCCCTAGGTGATAGGATATTAGGGCGGACCGTGGCTCAGGATGTCGTCAAACCCGGTGAGGGCAATCAAATACTGGCTCCGGCAGGAACCTTAATTGATGAAAAGTGGGTTGAACTGCTCGACTCCAGTGGTATTGACGAAGTGATAGTGCGAACGCCAATACACTGTCTTACTAGATATGGTGTCTGTGCGTCATGTTATGGTCGCGATCTAGCCAGGGGGCACCTCGTGAATAAAGGTGAGGCTGTGGGCGTTATCGCTGCACAATCGATAGGAGAACCAGGGACGCAGCTCACTATGCGGACTTTCCATATTGGTGGAGCGGCTTCGAGGGCTGTGGCAGTTAGTAGTATTGAGGTAAATGTAGCTGGAACACTTAAATTAGAGAAAATGAAAATACTCTCCCACGAAGATGGAACTTTTATATCGGTTTCCCGTTCCGGAGAACTTGTAGTAAATGATGAGGTTGGGAGAGAAAGAGAGCGTTATAAAGTGCCTTATGGGGCTGTGATTTCAGCTGCTGATAATTCTGAGGTAGATGCCGGACAACTGGTTGCGACGTGGGATCCGCATACTCACCCAATTATTTCCGAGGTGGCCGGAGTTGCTACGTTCGAAAATGTTATTGAGGGTGTAACGGTTTCTAAAGAGCTTGACGATATTACTGGTTTGTCTAGTGTTGTCGTGATTGATTCCAAGCAGCGTTCCAGCAGTGCGCGCGAGTTGCGACCCATGCTGAAATTAGTAGACAGCAAAGGGAACCAATTGAATATACCGGGGACAGATATTCCGGCGCACCATTTCTTACCTGCAAATGCAGTTATTACCGCAGTTGACGGGCAGGAAGTCAGCGTAGGCGACGTGTTGGCAAGGATGCCTCAAGAATCAAGTAAGACTAAAGACATTACTGGCGGGTTGCCTCGAGTTGCTGATCTTTTTGAGGCTAGAAAGCCTAAAGAATCGGCTATACTCGCTGAAGCTTCCGGTACAGTGTCTTTCGGGAAGGACACAAAAGGTAAGCAAAGATTCATTATTACTGATAAAGATGGAGTCCCTACTGAACTATTAATTCCAAAATTTCGTAATGTGAACGCTTATGAAGGTGAATTCTTAGAGAAGGGTGAAGTGGTGTGTGATGGTGCACCCGATATGCAAGATATATTGCGTCTAAGAGGGCTCACTGACTTGACTCGCTATATCGTGAACGAAGTACAAGACGTCTATCGGTTGCAAGGAGTCAAAATTAACGATAAACACATAGAAACTATTGTTAGGCAGATGCTGCGAAAAGTAGAGATAGTTGATGGTGGGGATACTTCTTTCTTGAAAGGCGAGCAAATTGAAAAAGAAAAGCTTCGAGAAGAAAATGATCGAGTACGGGCCACGGATGGACTGGAGGCTACTTACAATCAGATGCTATTAGGTATAACTAAGGCATCCCTTGCTACAGAGTCTTTTATATCGGCCGCCTCGTTCCAGGAGACTACACGTGTACTGACAGAAGCGTCGGTTACAGGGAAGAGAGATGTCCTGAGAGGGCTTAAGGAGAATGTCATCGTGGGACGATTAATTCCTGCTGGAACTGGTTATGCATACCACCAGGAAAGAAAGCTGACTCGTGGCCGCGATCCAGCGGCAGTAGCGGCAGCGCTCGCTGCTGAGATTGATGCTGAGTTGCTGACGGAGTTGAAGAATGACTCAGGGGAGAATGTCGAGTCGAAAAGCGCCTAAATTTGTTGACAAAGGAGTCATAGGACTCTAATATTCGCCGCCTAGGATGGAGAGGGCCCGTGCCATCTCACTTTAGGTTTTTATTGTCATTTCAGTCGTGTTCCCGAGCAATTTCTTATGCAATGCGTCATAAGTATCATTGTCTTCGTTGTTTTAGGACCCGCCCTGAGTGATGTTTTTTAAACAAAAAAATGTGTTAAGTGAATTATGCCTACAATTAACCAATTAGTAAGAAATCCGCGAAAACGGGTGCGTGAAAAAAGTAAAGTCCCTGCTTTGGAGGCTTGTCCTCAGAAGCGAGGTGTCTGTACGCGTGTTTATACGACAACGCCAAAGAAGCCAAACTCAGCGCTAAGGAAAGTAGCGAGGGTTAGGTTAACGAATGGGCAAGAAGTGACCACTTATATAGGTGGTGAGGGTCATAATTTACAAGAACATTCAGTTATTTTGATCCGAGGCGGACGAGTGAAAGATTTACCTGGTGTGCGTTATCACACTGTTCGAGGGACTTTAGATACCTCTGGTGTTTCTGAAAGGCGGCGTGGCCGCTCTAAATATGGCGCTAAGCGCCCTAAGACTTAATAGTAAGTATTCAAGGTTTATATAATGTCAAGACGTCGAGTAGCAACGAAACGGGAAATTCTACCTGATCCGAAATACCAAGATCGGGTTTTAGCGAAATTCATTAATTTAGTGATGTCGTCAGGGAAAAAAGCAGTTGCTGAGAAAATTGTCTATGGCGCATTGGTTCAGGTAGAGGATAAGACAAAAGGTGTCGGGTTAGACATGTTTAAGCAGGCTCTAGAAAACGTTGAGCCAAAAGTTGAAGTTAAATCCCGACGGGTTGGTGGGGCCACCTATCAAGTTCCTGTTGAGGTTCGTTCTAGTAGACGCGTTACTCTGGCAATGCGCTGGTTAGTAGATGCTGCAAGGAAAAGGAACGAAAAATCAATGGGTCAGAGACTGGCAGGGGAGATTTTGGAAGCGTGCGAGAATCGTGGTTCTGCTGTCAAAAAGCGTGAAGACACTCATAAAATGGCGGAAGCGAATCGAGCTTTTTCGCATTACCGTTTCTAGATTGCGAAGTAAGCCCTAATGTCTCGTATTACGCCGATCGAAAATTACCGAAATATCGGCATTATGGCTCATATTGACGCGGGGAAGACTACTACTACTGAGAGAATACTTTATTATACAGGCGTTTCTCACAAGATAGGTGAGGTTCACGACGGTGCGGCAGTCATGGACTGGATGGAGCAGGAGCAAGAGAGAGGAATAACTATTACTTCTGCGGCGACCACTTGCTTTTGGAGCGGTCTTAGAAGTGATTTAGGAGCTCACAGAGTTAACATTATAGATACTCCGGGCCATGTTGATTTTACCATAGAGGTTGAGAGGTCTTTAAGAGTATTAGACGGTGCTATAGGTGTCTTTTGCGCAGTCGGTGGAGTGGAGCCCCAGAGCGAAACAGTATGGCGTCAAGCCAATAAACATGAAATCCCCAGGATTGCTTTCATTAACAAGATGGATCGATCGGGGGCTGATTTCGAACGGGTGATAGAATCAATTCGAGAGAGACTGGGGGCTAAAGTCGTAGCGGTTCAGCTGCCAATAGGAGCCGAAGAGGGTTTTTCTGGGGTGGTGGACTTGGTTCGCATGAAAGCTGTCTACTGGAATGGCGACGACCTCGGTTTGACACATGAGGAGGCAGAAATTCCGGCGAATCTGATGGAAGCATCGTTAAGTGCTCGCGAGTTGGTTGTTGAAGCTGCTGCCGACGGCAGTGATAGCTTAACCGAAAAATATTTGGCTGGTGAAAATCTGACGCAAGATGAAATTGTTGCCGGGCTAAGAAATAAAGTACTTGAAAATCAAATTGTTCCTGTGATGTGCGGTTCGGCTTTTAAAAATAAAGGGGTCCAGTGTCTTCTTGATGCCGTTATAGATTATCTTCCGTCTCCCGCTGATACCAAAGGTCTTCACGCATCGGTGCCTGATTCAAAAGAAAAAGTACTTTGTGAACCTATCGATGACACGAAATTTTCTGCTCTGGCTTTCAAAATAGCTACGGACCCATTTATGGGAACATTAGCTTTTTTTCGAGTGTACTCTGGGGTAGTAAAGACAGGAGATAGTGTTTACAACTCCGTCAAAGGCAAAAAAGAACGACTGGGAAGATTGCTACAAATTCATGCAAATAGCCGGGATGAAATAAAAGAGGTTCGTGCAGGCGATATTGCCGCAGCGGTAGGGTTGAAAGATATTTCGACTGGTGACACGCTTTGCGATCCGTCTAAGATTATTATTCTAGAGCGGATTGAGTTTCCAGAGCCAGTCATAGCTGTCGCCATAGAGCCTCGTACCCAAGGTGATCAAGAAAAGATGAATCTAGCTCTACAAAAGCTGTCTGCTGAAGACCCATCGTTTAAAGTTTCAACAGATCAAGAATCTGGGCAGACAATTATTTCTGGTATGGGCGAGCTGCATTTAGAAATAATTGTTGAGCGAATGAAAAGGGAGTTTCAGGTTGAGGCTAATGTAGGTAAGCCACAGGTGGCTTACCGTGAGACGATCAGAAAGATTGTCGAAAAAGCGGAAGGTAAATTTATTCGACAAACCGGCGGAAAAGGTCAGTATGGACATGTCGTGTTGAGGATTGAGCCGCTTCCGAGAGGCGAAGGGTTTGTGTTTTCAAATACCTTACAGGGTGGTGTAATACCTAAAGATTTTATTCCGTCGATTGAAAAAGGTGTGCAAGAGTCTCTTTTGAATGGCGTTCTAGCAGGTTATAAAGTGACAGATGTGAAAGTGACCTTATGTGACGGTTCATTTCACGATGTTGACTCTAGTGAAATAGCTTTCAAGGTCGCAGCCTCTATGGCGTTTAGAGATGGCGCTAAGCAGGCTAATCCGGTACTGCTCGAGCCGGTAATGAACGTAGAAATTTCAACGCCCGAGGAATACTTAGGGACTGTGAATGGTGATTTGAATAGGCGAAGAGGCATAGTGCTTGGCACTGAGGATTCTCCTGGGGGCGCTATAATTAAGGCTGACGTCCCATTAGCAGAAATGTTTGGATATGCGACCGATCTAAGGTCGGGAACGAAAGGGCGAGCCACTTACGCTATGGAATTTGCGAGATATATGCAAGTTTCTGAAAAAGTGGCAGAAACGGTAATTAACAGAACATAAAGTTTTTAGCTAAATTATAGATAGAGGGTTAGCGACCATGGCGAAGGAAAAATTTGAACGAACGAAACCACATGTGAACGTGGGTACTATTGGCCACGTGGATCATGGGAAGACGACGCTAACGGCGGCGCTCACGATAATTAGTGCCAAGAACTTTGGTGGAGAAACTAAGGCGTATGATCAAATTGATAATGCTCCTGAAGAACGTGAGCGTGGTATTACAATTGCGACCGCCCACGTTGAGTATGAAAGCGACGGACGCCATTACGCGCACGTAGATTGTCCTGGACATGCCGATTACGTAAAAAACATGATTACAGGCGCGGCTCAGATGGATGGCGCGATTTTAGTATGTAGCGCGGCAGACGGCCCGATGCCTCAGACAAGAGAACATATTTTGTTGGCGCGCCAAGTTGGTGTACCTAAAGTTGTTGTTTTCTTGAACAAAGCTGACATGGTCGATGATGCAGAGCTTCTCGAGTTAGTTGAAATGGAGATCCGCGAGTTGCTCGATTTGTACGAGTATCCGGGCGATGATACGCCAGTCATTATCGGCAGTGCTTTAAAAGCGGTAGAAGGTGATGAAAGTGAGATCGGGTCCCAAGCTATTGATAAGCTAGTTGCTGCTATGGACGAATTCATTCCCATCCCAGATAGGCCAGTTGATTTGCCATTTTTGTTGCCTATTGAAGATGTTTTCTCTATTTCTGGTCGTGGAACAGTAGTCACCGGGCGAGTAGAGAGAGGGATTGTGAAGGTTGGCGAAGAAATTGAGATTGTAGGTATTAAAGATACCCAGACAACAACTTGTACCGGTGTTGAGATGTTCCGAAAGCTTCTTGATGAAGGACGAGCTGGTGACAATGTGGGTGTTCTTTTGCGTGGAACTAAGCGTGAGGAAGTAGAGCGTGGACAAGTGCTTTGTCATACGGGCTCTGTAACGCCTCATACTCATTTTGAAGCAGAAGTTTATGTCCTATCTAAGAACGAAGGTGGTCGTCACACGCCTTTTTTCGATAACTATCGTCCACAGTTTTATTTCCGTACAACGGATGTAACTGGGGCTGTAGAGTTACCTTCAGGCGTCGAGATGGTTATGCCTGGAGATAATGTAAAAGTGACTGTGAAGCTAATTAACCCTATCGCTATGGAAGAAGGGTTGCGCTTTGCAATACGAGAAGGCGGACGAACAGTCGGTGCAGGCGTTGTATCGAAGATCATTGAATAATAACTATAAAGTTTAGGCCAGTAGTAAGTAACATGAATCAACAAGTAATTAGAATACGACTTAAGGCGTTTGACCACAGGTTAATAGATCAGTCCACACGGGAAATTGTGGAGACTGCTAAAAGGACCGGTGCCCAAGTGAAAGGGCCTATCCCTTTACCTACAAAGATGGAGCGTTTCACGGTGCTTATCTCTCCCCATGTCAATAAAGACGCTAGGGATCAATACGAAATCCGAACGCATAAGCGTCTTCTAGATATTGTCAATCCTACAGATAAAACTGTAGACGCGTTGATGAAGCTAGACTTGGCAGCTGGCGTTGACGTGCAAATAAAGCTTAATTAGGACGGGTTGGAGCGCAGTATTATGAGTTTAGGTGTGGTCGGAGTAAAACGAGGAATGACTAGAATCTTCTCTGAGGATGGTGCGTCTACTCCTGTAACGGTGCTAGAGGTTGTGGCTAATAGAGTCATTAGAGTGAAGACTGAGAAAAGTGATGGATATCGAGCGGTTCAAGTAACCTATGGTGAGAAGCATAAGAACCGCGTTAACAAGGCGCTGGAAGGCGAATATAAGAAAGCAGGTGAGCTAGCAGGTCTTGGACTTTGGGAATTTCGTTTGGACGAAGCTGAGGGGCAGGATTTGACCGCTGGTTCAGAAATCCCTCTTAGTTTGTTCGAAGAAGGTCAAATTGTTGATGTGTCAGGGACTAGTATTGGTAAGGGATTTGCGGGAACGATAAAACGTCATAATTTCAAAGGTCAGGATGCCACTCATGGTAACTCTTTGTCTCACCGCGTGCCGGGCTCGATTGGTCAGTGTCAAACACCAGGACGAGTTTTCAAAGGCAAAAAAATGGCCGGCCAGATGGGGAACAAGCAATGTACCGTTCAAGGGTTGGAAGTAGTGCGCGTAGATGCGGAAAATCGATATCTTTTGGTCAAGGGTGCAGTCCCAGGAGCTAAAGGTGGCGAGCTGCTTATTCATCATGGTATTAAAAATCGAAAAGTAAGTGATTAACATGGAATTGGAACTTCAAACATTCGCATCGGACTCTTCATCTGCACAAGCTGTGCTCTCAGATGAGGTTTTCGGTAGAGATTATAACGAACCATTGATTCATCAAGTGGTTACGGCATTTTTGGCAGGCGGACGAAGCGGAACAAAAGCTCAAAAGAGCCGTTCTGATGTTCGAGGCGGTGGAAGAAAGCCTTGGGCGCAAAAAGGCTCTGGCCGTGCTAGGGCTGGAACGAGTAGATCTCCTATCTGGAGGAGCGGTGGAGCCACTTTCGCAGCTAGACCTCGAGACTTTTCTGAGAAAGTAAATCGGAAGATGTACCGTGGCGCCATGAGATCGATTTTATCTGAGTTGCTTCGGAAGAATCGACTGATTGCAGTTGAAGGTTTCCCTGTCGACGAGCCAAAGACTAAAATTGTCATCGAGTGTTTAAAGACTCTTGGTGTTTCCGATGCGCTTATTATATGCAGCGAGCCTAGTGAGAATCTTATCTTGGCGACTTGTAATATTCCAAACATAGGTTTGATAGAAGCTGCTACGATCGACCCAGCGGTATTGGTTGCATTTAAGAATGTAATCGTTACGCGAGAAGCGCTAGAAGAGATAGAAGGTATGTTGAAATGAATCAGGAACGTGTTCTGCAGATACTATTACAGCCGAAGGTTACTGAAAAAAGCGCACGCATAGGTGAACGGCACAATCAATACATGTTCCGTGTACTTAAGGATGCGACAAAAATAGAAATAAAAACAGCGGTCGAGCAGCTTTTTAAAGTAGAAGTTTCAAAAGTCACAACTCTCGTAGTTAAGCCGAGAACACGTCGCTTTAGGAACCGAGTTGGTGTTAAAAGTTCTTGGAAAAAAGCTTATGTATCTCTCAAAGATGGATTTGAGATTGATTTCATGGGCGCGGAATAAAATAATATGGCATTAAGAAAAGCAAAGCCCACGTCTCCCGGTCGAAGAGGAGTCGTTAGTGTGATCAACGCAGACCTTCATAAGGGTGACCCATATGGTCCCTTGGTTGAGTCTCAGTCTAAGTCGGCCGGCAGAAATAATACTGGACGTATAACTGTCCGTCACAGAGGGGGCGGCCACAAACAGAAATACCGAATCATCGATTTCAAAAGAGATAAAGACGGTATCGATGCAAAAGTTGAAAGAATAGAGTACGATCCAAATCGCACAGCGAACATCGCTTTATTACTCTATGTGGACGGCGAGAGGCGTTATATCCTTGCACCTAAAGATCTTAAAGCCGGCATGATGTTAAGGTCAGGGGCGGATGCTCCGATAAAAGCAGGGAACTCTTTGCTTCTTCGTAACATACCTGTCGGCTCTACAGTGCATTGTGTCGAAATGAAACCCAAAAAAGGGGCTCAACTGGCCCGGAGCGCCGGAGCCAGCGTTCAATATCTCGCAAAAGATGGTGATTATGCCACTCTTCGGTTGCGGTCAGGGGAAATGAGAAAAGTCCCTTTAGATTGCAGGGCGACAGTCGGTGAAGTAGGAAACTCAGAACACTCATTGCGTTCATTAGGTAAAGCGGGTGCGACTCGATGGAGAGGTTTCCGACCAACTGTACGGGGTGTCGCTATGAATCCTGTAGATCATCCCCATGGAGGTGGTGAGGGACGTACTTCAGGTGGACGACATCCAGTTAGTCCTTGGGGACAGCCTACAAAAGGGGCTAAAACTAGAAGTAATAAGCGAACAAATAATATGATAGTTAAAAGACGTAATAAGAGATAGGGACCGGGAGAAGTTATGCCACGTTCAATAAAAAAAGGCCCTTTTGTAGACCACCACTTGGCTAAGAAAGTTGAGACTGCATTAGAGAAAAATGAAAAGCGACCGATTAAGACATGGTCAAGACGGTCAGTCGTTTTGCCAGACATGATTGGTTTAACGATAGCAGTGCATAACGGTAGGCAACATATGCCAGTTTATGTGAACGAGAATATGGTGGGACATAAACTAGGCGAGTTTGCTCCTACAAGAACATTCCGCGGCCACATAGCTGATAAAAAAGCTAAGTAATTGACTGATAAGGTGTCACAAATGTCGACTGTAGCAAAATTAAAAAATATTAGAATATCAGCACAGAAAGTGAGGTTAGTAGCGGATCAAGTGCGTGGGCTGAAAGTTGATCGTGCGCTTAACCTTTTGACTTTTAGTGAAAAAAAAGCGGCTGCTTTAATGAAGAAGCTCTTAGAGTCTGCGATAGCAAACGCCGAGCATAACGATAGTTTGGACATAGATGAGCTTTTCGTAGAGCATGTGTCTGTTGATGAAGGGCCTACAATGAAGCGTTGGCGTGCCCGAGCTAGAGGACGCACTGCAAAGATTTTAAAAAGAACGAGCCACGTCACTATAAAAGTAAAGGAATTGGGGCAATAATATTATGGGTCAAAAAGTACATCCATATGGAATGCGTCTAGGAATCGTAAAGGATTGGACGTCAACCTGGTACGTAGATAGTAAGAATTACGCAAAGTACCTAAATCAAGATCTAGCGGTACGAGAATTACTGCGAAAAAAACTAGCGCATGCCTCTGTGAGTCGCATACAGATCGAGCGGCCAGCTAGTAATGCTCGAATTATTATTCACACAGCACGTCCAGGTATAGTAATAGGAAAGAAAGGTGAAGATATTGATGCTCTTAGAAAGCAAGTGTCTGCTTTTATGGGGATTCCCGTACATATGAGTGTAGAGGAAATTAGAAAACCTGAGCTTGACGCTCTTCTAGTAGCCGAGTCAGTAGCGCAGCAATTAGAACGCAGAATCATGTTTAGACGGGCTATGAAAAGAGCTGTTTCAAACACAATGCGACTGGGTGCAGAGGGTATTAAAATATTTGTGGCTGGCCGATTAAACGGGGCCGAGATAGCTAGATCAGAGTGGTATAGAGAAGGACGGGTGCCTCTTCACACTTTGAGAGCCGATATTGATTATGGCATTGCTAGAGCGAACACTACCTATGGTGTTATAGGTGTCAAGGTATGGATTTTCAAAGGTGAGGTTGTTCAAGCAGCCCCAGCCCCAGAAGCGATTGAGCCGACTGCTGATAATGCAGTCAGTGCTGTGAAGTAGACCTAGGAATTTAATTATGCTTCAACCCAAAAACACAAAATTTAAAAAGCAGATGAAAGGCCGTAATAGAGGTCTTGCGCACCGTGGTAGTAAGGTGAGCTTTGGAGACTTCGCACTTAAGGCTACTACAGCTGGGCGTGTGACTGCTCGTCAAATAGAAGCAGCAAGACGAGCGATAAATCGCTTCGTTAAACGTGACGCCACAGTCTGGATCAGAATATTTCCGGACAAGCCTATTACGAAAAAGCCCTTAGAAGTTAGACAAGGTAAAGGTAAAGGTCCTGTCGAGTATTGGGTCGCCCAAGTAAAGCCAGGGACCATCCTATATGAAATGGCAGGCGTTGATGAAGAGTTGGCCAGAGAGGCAATGAGGCTGGCCAGTGCTAAATTGCCAGTTAGGACAACATTTGCAGTAAGGACCTCTATGTGATGAAAGCAGCTGATATTAGAGAAAAAAACACAGAAGAGTTGAAGGAACTGCTAATTGAGTTGCGTAAAAAGCAATTTAGCTTGCGGATGCAAGGTGGTTTCGGGCAAGAAGCGCGATCAAGTGATATACGAGAAGCTAGAAAAGATATAGCGCGTGTAAAAACAATTATGACTCAACGTTTGGTAGGTGAATCGGGATGAACGAGGCAGTAAGCACAGCACGGACTCTGACAGGAAAAGTTGTGAGTAACTCAATGGAAAAAACGATAGCAGTCGAAGTGGAACGACAAGTCAAGCACGCTCTTTATGGAAAATACATACGAAAATCGTCAAAAATTCTTGCCCATGACGAAATGAATGAGTGTGGGGATGGTGATACAGTTGCCATTGAGGAGTGTCGTCCACTTTCAAAGAACAAAAGTTGGCGACTACAAAAAGTGATTAAAAAAGCGACATTAGTTTAGTGGGTGCGGTAATAACAATTTTTCGGAGTTATATATGATCCAGATGCAGACGATGTTGGATGTTGCTGATAATAGCGGGGCACGCAGATTAATGTGCATTAAAGTTTTGGGCGGCTCTCATCGAAGATATGCCGGCATTGGTGATGTCATTAAGGTAACTGTGAAAGAGGCTATCCCTCGAGGAAAAGTCAGGAAAGGGGAAGTGTATGACGCTGTGGTTGTGCGTACCCGTAAGGGAGTCAGGCGTTCTGATGGGTCTTTGATCCGATTTGATGGTAATGCCGCCGTCTTGCTTGATAAGCAGTTGGCGCCTATTGGGACCCGTATTTTTGGTCCAGTGACCCGAGAATTACGTGGTGATAAGTTTATGCGAATAGTATCTCTCGCGCCTGAAGTACTCTAGGAGTTGTAGGTAAAAATGAATAAGATCAAAAAAGGCGATGAAGTGTATATCTTATGTGGGAAGGATCGCGGTAAGCGAGGTTCTGTGCTTAAGGTCTTGCCTAATGGGCGAGCGATCGTTCAGGGGATTAATATGGTAAAAAAACATACCAAACCCAACCCCCAAGCAAATAAACCCGGTGGCATTTTGGAGCAAGAGGCATCGTTAGAGATATCTAATATCGCGGTTTATAACCCTGCCAGCGGCAAAGGCGATCGTGTAGGATTTCGGTTTTTAGAGGACGGACGTAAGGTTCGATACTTTAAGTCTAATGGAGAGGTCGTAGATGCCTAACAAAAAAAGTGTAGATTATGCTCGACTACAAGTTGAGTACGAGAATGTTATCGTTAAAAAACTAGCTGAGCAGCTAGGATTGAAGAGTGCCATGGAGCTCCCTAGGGTTGAAAAAATAACCCTTAATATGGGCGTTGGAGAAGCCGTGGCAGATAAGAAGGTTATAGATCACGCTGTCAAAGATATGACATTAATTGCGGGTCAGAAACCAATCATTACTCTGTCTCGCAAGTCAATCGCAGGGTTCAAAATCAGGGATAATATGCCAATTGGTGTTAAAGTTACCCTGAGGCGAAAAAAGATGTATGAATTCTTGGATCGCCTCATTAATATCGCTATTCCTAGAATTAGAGATTTTCGTGGTCTTAGTTCTCGGTCTTTTGATGGACGAGGAAATTATAGTTTAGGCATAAAAGAGCAAATCATTTTCCCTGAAATAGATTACGACAAAATCGATACTCTTCGAGGAATGGATATTTGTATTACTACCTCAGCTAAAACCGATGACGCAGGACGTGCATTACTAGAAGCCTTTCGCTTCCCTTTTAGGAGTCAGTAACTAATGGCAAAGAAATCTATGGTTAATCGAGAGTTAAAAAGAGCTCGAATGGTTGCGCAATATGCTGACAAGAGAGCCAGTCTGAAGAAAATAATGGCAGACGAGACGGCGTCGTATGAAGATCGTGAGTCAGCGCGCTTGAAGTTTCAAAAGCTTCCGAGGGACTCCAGTCCAGTTAGAGGGAGAAACAGGTGCGCCTTAACTGGCAGACCTCATGGTTTTTATAGAAAGTTTGGGTTAGCTCGAAACGAGTTAAGAAGAGTGGCTATGGAGGGACATGTCCCTGGTTTAGTAAAAGCAAGTTGGTAAAAGGCTGTTTGATATATGAGTATGCAAGACCCTATAAGCGATATGTTGACAAGGATCAGGAACGCACATGCACGGCTTAAAGTTAGTGTAGCAATGCCTGCTTCTACAAAGAAGACCAGCATAGCTAAAATTTTGAAAGATGAAGGTTATATCGTCAATTACACAGTCGATGGCGACGCAGCGGACAGAAATTTAACTATTGAACTTAAGTATTTCAATGGTAAGCCTGTGATAGAAAATCTGAAAAGAGTCAGCAGGCCAGGATTACGAGTATATCGTCGTAAAGACGAGATTCCTGAGGTGGTAGCTGGTTTAGGTGTTGCTATTGTATCTACTTCGAAAGGGCTAATGAGTGATCGTGAAGCCCGATCTCAGGGGATCGGCGGCGAAATTATCTGTTCGGTTTATTGAGGCGTAAGTATAATGTCACGAATTGGAAAAATGGCTATTGAGTTGCCTGAAAAAGTAAGCGTCAAAATTGAAGGCGCTCAGGTACGAATTTCTGGGCCGAAAGGCGAGTTGGAGCACAACATGCACGCCCTAGTCAGCGCAAACCAAGATAACACTATCCTGCGAGTAGTCCCCAGGGACGATAGTCAGTCAGCGAACGCTCTTTCTGGGACTACGCGGGCTATATTGCAAAATATGGTTATAGGTGTCTCGGTAGGATTTGAAAAGAAGCTATCTATCGTGGGGGTTGGCTATCGTGCACAGGCGCAGGGTCAAAAATTAAATCTATCACTAGGGTTTTCTCATCCTGTTGTTTATGAGATCCCTAAAGAAGTACAAGTGGATACTCCTAGCCAGACAGAGATAGTGGTGAAAGGTATTGATAAGCAGAAGGTGGGTCAAGTTGCGGCGAACATAAGAGCATATCGGAAACCGGAACCTTATAAAGGTAAAGGTGTTCGTTATTTTGATGAACATATAATCAGAAAAGAAGCTAAAAAGGCATAGGGACACAGATGGTTAAGACAACTACACGCCAACGCAGAGCGACCAAAACTCGGGCTGTTATCCGCCAGCAACGTGCGATCAGGTTATGCGTTAACAGGACACCAAGGCATATTTATGCGCAGATAATTTCTTCAGATGGTGCCTCGGTGTTAGCGAGTGCCTCGACTTTGGAAAAAAGTATTAATGAGGATATCTCATCGACCGGAAATATTGAGGCCGCTGCGCATATAGGTAAAATAGTAGCAGAGCGAGCGGTAGCTGTGGGTATAAGCAAGGTGGCTTTCGATCGCTCCGGATTTAAATACCACGGGCGCGTTAAAGCACTTGCTGATGCTGCCCGCGAGAATGGACTGAAATTCTAGGAGTAGCCAAAGAAAATGAACTTTAAAAAAGGCCCGTCTGATAATAACGACGGCTATCTTGAAAAATTAATTAATGTTGACCGCGTTTCGAAGGTAGTTAAGGGAGGCCGTATCTTTAGCTTTACAGCCCTGACAGTTGTCGGTGACGGTGCGGGACGAGTTGGCTATGGACGAGGGAAGGCACGCGAGGTTCCAATCGCAATTCAAAAAGCAATGGAAAGCGCTAGAAAGAATATGCAGCCAATCGATATTAATGGGACAACCTTGCAGTATGCGATAGTTGGAACTCACGGGGCTGCCAAGGTTTATATGCAACCAGCTTCAGAGGGGACTGGAATTATTGCAGGTGGGGCTATGAGGGCTGTTTTTGATGTGCTCGGAGTTAGTAACGTGCTTGCAAAGTGCATAGGGACTACTAATCCAGCGAATGTCGTGCGAGCTACTATTAACGGCCTTATGTCTATGTCTTCTCCTAATAGAATGGCTGAGAAACGAGGCAAGACGGTAGAAGAAATTCGAGGGTAGTGAATGTGGCTATTGAAAAATTAAGAATCACCTTATGTAAGAGTTTAAACGGTCGTTTGAAGAGCCATAAGGCGTGCGCTCATGGTCTTGGGTTACGGAAGATGTGGCAGACCATCGAGGTCTTCAACACAGATGAAAATAGAGGCATGGTCAATAAGATTAATTATATGCTGAAGATTGAAGAGGTCTAGATTATGGAATTAAACACACTAAGTCCGGCGGCAGGATCTAACAAATCTGCTAAAAGAGTAGGTAGAGGGTCTGGTTCAGGGTCTGGTAAAACCGCTGGTCGAGGACATAAAGGTCAAAAGTCACGATCTGGTGGCTACCATAAGGTTGGTTTTGAGGGTGGGCAGATGCCGTTGCAGCGACGTCTTCCTAAATTTGGCTTTAGGTCAAGAACTGCAAGATTTGGTGATGAAATCAGATTGCACGAGCTCGAGTCACTAGACGCCGAGACTATCGATCTTTTGGTTTTACGACAAGCAGGATTGGTAAATCATGATACGAAGAAGGTAAAAATTATTGCTTCTGGTGAAATTAGTCGGGCTGTAAAACTACAAGGGCTGTTTGTAACTAAGGGCGCTCGCATTCAGATCGAAGCAGCCGGTGGCGAAGTGGCTGACTAACGTGGCTATAGGACGTAAAAATCAAGCACCTGCCGGACTTCCAAGTCTGGGTAAAATGACGGAGCTTAGGCAGCGAATATTTTTCCTTTTGGGTGCCCTCTTAGTTTTCCGAATATGTACGCATATTCCAGTCCCAGGTATTAATCCAGTGGCTCTGAACGCACTGTTCGAACAACAGCGCGGGTCTATATTAGATATGTTCAATATGTTTTCTGGTGGAGCGCTAGAAAGATTCTCGGTAGTTGCTTTGGGTATCATGCCTTACATCTCCGCCTCAATTATTATGCAGCTACTAACTGTCGTGCATCCTAAGTTAGAGCAACTTAAAAAAGAGGGCGAGTCAGGTAGAAGGAAAATTAACCAACTAACTCGATATTTTACGGTAGTTCTATGCCTTTTTCAGTCTGTAGGTGTAGCTGTCATGTTGGAGCAGCAGACAGCTGCGGGGCTTCAATTAGTGATTAATCCCGGTGTATATTTCAAGGTAGCGTGTGTCTCTACATTGGTGAGTGGCACACTATTCCTTATGTGGTTGGGTGAGCAGGTTACTGAAAGAGGTATCGGAAACGGAATATCTATGATTATTTTTGCTGGAATCGTAGCGGGCTTGCCAGCTGCAGTCGCGGGAACGCTGGAGCTTGCTAGGACTGGCGAGCTCTCTATATTGCTAGTTTTAATGTTGTTTGTTCTTGCCGTGGGAGTGACAGCGTTTGTTGTGTACGTGGAGAGAGCGCAGCGTAAAATTACAGTTAATTATGCTAAGCAGCAAAGAGGCGGTCAGGTCTACGGCGGACAAGCAAGTAGTCTGCCTTTGAAATTAAATATGGCCGGAGTAATTCCACCGATATTTGCATCGAGTATTATACTCTTTCCTGCTACAATAGGAGGCTGGTTTGGTAACGCAGAAGGTATGGGCTGGCTTCGTGACTTGAGTAGTACTCTTTCGCCAGGACAACCTCTCTATGTGATGTGCTATGCGGCAGCAATTATATTTTTCTGCTTCTTCTATACGGCATTAGTGTTTAACCCTAAAGAAATGGCCGATAATTTAAAAAAATCCGGGGGTTTTATTCCCGGGATAAGACCAGGCGACCAGACGGCGAGATATATAGATAATGTAATGAGCAGATTGACAGTAGTTGGAGCGATATACATTACTTCTGTGTGTCTACTGCCAGAATTTTTGATTCTACAACTAAATGTACCCTTTTACTTTGGGGGAACCTCCTTATTAATTATAGTAGTGGTTGTTATGGATTTTATGTCTCAAGTGCAGTCTCATTTGGTGTCCCACCAGTATGAAGGGTTGATGAAGAAATCTAATTTGAAAGGTATAGGCCGCCGGTGATGGTCATAGCGAAGATGGAGCTAATCAGAATATGAAAGTGCAGGCATCAGTTAAAAAAATATGCAGGGATTGTCGAGTGATTCGACGTAAAGGGGCAGTTCGTGTAATTTGCAGCAAGAACCCTCGTCACAAGCAGCGGCAAGGTTAAGCGGCGTTTATTAATTTTTAGAGAGAGATACTATGGCACGTGTTGCAGGTGTAAATATTCCAGATAGGAAACATTTAATAATTGCAGTTACTTCAATTTATGGCGTTGGAAAAACGCGAGCTGCTGAGATTTGCGAAGTAGCTGGAGTTGTTCCGACTTTACTTGTTAAAGACCTTACGGAAGGGCAGTTAGATGAAGTTCGAACCGCAGTTGGTAAATATGATGTTGAAGGCGATCTTAGAAGGGATGTCAGCATGAATATTAAGAGGTTGATGGATCTAGGTTGCTACAGAGGAGTGCGACATAGAAGAGGGCTGCCTGTTCGTGGACAACAGACTCAGACAAATGCCCGTACCCGCAAGGGACCGAAACGAGCCCTTAAACGTTAGAATTTAGGATTTAGAATATGGCTACTACTGCACCTAAGAAGAAAGTTAAGCGTACCATTCTAGAGGGTATAGCGCATGTACATGCTTCTTTTAACAACACGATAATTACTATCACCGATCGTCAGGGCAACGCATTAGCATGGGCGACCGCTGGAGGAAGTGGTTTTCGAGGTTCAAGAAAAAGTACTCCTTTTGCCGCCCAGGTGGCTGCCGAAAAACTAAAGACCGTGAGAGATGATTTCGGAATGGAGAGCTTAGATATATGTATCAAGGGTCCAGGACCAGGCCGCGAATCTGCAGTGCGATCCCTTAATAATGCAGGCTTCAAGATTACTAACATCACTGATGTCACACCTATTCCTCACAATGGATGTAGACCTCCTAAAAAGCGAAGGGTATAAAAATGGCTCGTTACATTGGTCCAAAATGCAAATTAAGTCGTTCTCAAGGAATGGACCTCGGCCTTAAAAGTCGTGGACGTCCTATCGAGACGAAATGTCAGCTTGAAAAACCTCCTGGAATGCACGGAGATTCTCGAGGGAGACGGCTGTCAGACTACGCGCTGCAGCTTCGTGAAAAGCAAAAGTTAAGAATTACTTATGGAGTGTTGGAGCGACAGTTTCGAAATTACTATAAGGTTGCGGCACATAAGAAAGGTGCTACTGGGGAAAATCTTCTGCAAATCCTAGAAAAGAGGCTTGATAATGTCGTCTACCGAATGGGGTTTGGTTGTACAAGGGCAGAATCCAGACAGTTGGTAAGTCATAAAGCTATCACAGTGAATGGGCATGTTGTGAACATCGCTTCTTATCAAGTTGCTCCCGCTGACGTGATTTCAGTACGTGAAAAATCGAAAGCACAAGTTAGAATTCAGGACTCGCTTGCCATAGCAGAGCAGTTGGGGTTCCCAGACTGGATAGAGGTTGATTCGAAAAAAATGGAAGGGTGTTTTAAATCTATTCCGGAAAGAGCTGACTTGTCGGCTGATATAAACGAATCATTAGTTGTTGAATTATATTCCAAATAATTTTTATTAGGAGACTCCAAGATGGCGTCAGCCTTGAATGAGCTTTTAAAGCCGCAAATAGCAGATGTGCAGGTCACGGGGCTGAATACATCTA
>Ga0233432_10000902_pt1 | contig 28646 bp, 24 predicted proteins | sample SI_122_August201_6_FD_179870 | JGI IMG/M metagenome (GOLD analysis project Ga0233432, IMG submission 179870) | Seawater microbial communities from Saanich Inlet, British Columbia, Canada - SI_122_August2016_10_MG | ecosystem: Environmental > Aquatic > Marine > Inlet | place: Canada: British... | reverse complement strand
GATCCGTCAATGTTTGAAATTTCGATTCCGCGATCGGCGGATAGCGCTGCGAGTTGCTTGCCGATCCCATGGACGATGACGACTTTTATTTGCAGGCTCCTAAGAACGGCGATGTCCAATAGAATGTTCGGCAGGTTTTCGTTGTCTATGACGGCACCGTCCAAGGATATGACGAAGGTTTGCCCCAAGAATTTTGGCACATAGTTCAATATGCCCCTGAGATCGGCAGGTGTAATGTTGGAGATGGTTTCGTCCATTTTGATCACTTGGATAGAATCGGCTAAAAAATCGCACCGCTTCAGGCATTCTTCTAAATTCGATTGTTAATCAGCCCTTTAGAGAAAGATCAAGTCGGCAATGCATACTCTGGGGCTAGAGCCGCGACCTTAGATGTGCCGTTATTTCTCTGTCGGGCCGCCAATGCGTTCGATCGTCCATTCTCGGACTTGCCCTTCGAGGTAGAACTTGGCTTTGACGCTCGCGGTTTCAATTGGAACGGTATCGATTTCGAATAGGTAGGTTTTGGAAGGGCTTTGGATGTCGAAAGCGGCGAGTGCTTTGGCGTTTTCTATGCGCATTTCGGCGAGAATGAGGAGTTCGCCTTCTTTGTAGAAAGTGGCGAGTTTGAAGTTAGGGCTGTCGCCGAAGGCTTCCGGTAGAGACAATTGGAGCTTGATCGGTTGATTGATTGAAAAGCTCGATTGGCTGGCTAGCGAATCCAGTTGCGGGATGAGAATAGGCCTTCGGGGAATGTAATAGACGATTTGCGAGGGCAGGTCGTTTTCGAGCGGACCGGAAATAAAACGGGCAGCGATATGGCCGGAGCTGAGGGTGTTGTCGTTAGTTTCTGCGCTCGGGGCAGCATTTAGGCTGAACCAATCGTAGAGGTTTTTTTCGGCGACTTGATTGCGCCGTTCCTGCATCTCGTAGTTAGGTTCGTAGGGTTTTTCTTCTTTGCGGAATTTCAGCTGAACCCACGTGTAGAGGATTATAAAAGTGAGAATCGACAAGGCGATGGGCCACATTGGCCAAGGCTTACGTTCGGTCATTGGCGATCCGGGTTTCAGGCTGGGCTCCGAGTTCTGGTTTTTCATAAAGGCGGCAAATCAATCCTTTTTGCAGACAAGTTAAAGCCTGAACGAAGCAAATGGGTTCATTTTCTCGTTGCGCGAGGAAATCCGCGAGTACATGTCATAGGATTTAGACCATGCAATTCTGGAGCCAGACATATATCCCAACTTTGAAGGAAAGCCCCGCGGAAGCGGAAATCGAGTCGCACAAACTGTTGCTACGGGCGGGCTTAGTACGTCGCGTGGGAGGCGGCCTGTACGCTTTTTTGCCTTTGGGGAAAAGGGTGTTGGATAATGTGACGGAAATCTGTCGCGAGGAAATGAATCGCGGGCAGGCGATTGAGCTTTTGATGCCTGCGGTGATCCCTACAGAGCAGTGGAAGGAAGGTCCCCGTTGGAATGCTGTGCGCGAGGTGATGTTTCAGGTCATTAGTGCGGGCAAGGATGCGAAAGTTCCGGAAGAGCCTCAGTATGTGCTCGGGCCGACGCACGAAGAAGTGATCACGCCATTGATCGGTTCCGAGATCTCGAGCTATCGGGATATGGGAAAAACATTTTATCAAATCCAGACGAAGTTTCGCAACGAGATCCGCCCCCGCTATGGGTTGATGCGGGCACGGGAGTTCATCATGAAGGATGGCTATAGCTTCGACGCGAATGACGAAGATGCGGAGGCGACTTACCATCGAATCGCGAAAGCTTATGATAGGTTTTTCGCTCGTTGCGGATTGGACTTCATTTCGGTCGAAGCGGATGCCGGTATAATGGGAGGCGCTTTTTCGCATGAGTACATGGTCCCTGCGGAAGTGGGCGATGACGATGTGGTTTATTGCCAGGAATGCGGCTATTCTGCCAACGTAGAGAAAGCAACGAGCGGATTGGTCCCGAGAGATATAGTCGACGCGGAGCCTATTGGGGAATTGGAGAAATTCGAAACGCCTGGCGCGAAGACCATTGAGAAGCTCGCTCAAGAGCCGTACAATATCCCAGCGGATGCGCAGTTCAAGACTTTGCTGTTCGTGGGCGACGAAAAGCTTTTCGTGGTTGTGGTGCGTGGTTGCGATCAAGTGGAAGAAGCGAAGTTGAGCTCACTCGGCTATCAATTGATCCGTCCTGCGACGGTGGACGAAATTTTCGAAGCGATGGGCGCTTACCCTGGAAGTCTTGGAGCGATTAAGGGAACGTTAAAGGATCGTTCCAAGCTCGATGGCATCTATGGCGATGAGGCGCTTCGTTTGATCGGCAATGGTGTAACGGGAGCGAACGAGAAAGCGATGCACGTGAAAAACGTGAACGTTAGGCGCGATCTCGATCTCGATCGTTTTGGAGATTTTCGGAAGGTTCAGGAAGGCGAACCATGTCCGAAGAGTGGCCAGCCACTGAAGATTGCCCGCGCAATCGAAGTCGGACATATCTTTAAGTTGGGCACGAAGTTCAGCGAGAACGAAAAGTTCGGCGCAATGTTCGATGACGCGGATAATAAGAGCCAAGCTGCAGTTATGGGCTGTTATGGTATTGGGATATCGCGCACATTGCAGGCGATAATCGAGCAGTCGCACGACAAGTGGGGGATCAAGTGGCCGTGGTCTGTTGCTCCTTACCAGGTAGTGATCACGCTTTTAGACCCAGATTTGGAAGAAGCGGCGACGCTGGCTAATACGATTGGCGTGGCCGCGGAAGCGGCAGGCGCTAGCGTGTTGGTGGATGATCGCGCAGAACGTCCGGGAGTGAAGTTTAAGGATGCGGATTTAATTGGCATCCCACTGCGTATCACTATTGGCGGTCGCGGTTTGAAGAATGGTGTGATTGAATTGAAATGGCGCGATGAAGACGACAAACAAGAAGTCGCGATCGCTAAAGCAACTTCGATTATTGCTTCTGCAATACGCGAAAAGGCGTCGAATTAATTAATGGTATCATTTATTGGAGGAGGATCGTCATCGCCGGAAACGGTACTTGATGAAGCAACGGAGCTTTCGGGCTTATGGAGCGTCATTGTGCTCAATGATCCGGTCAATCTCATGTCCTACGTTTCGATGGTATTTAAACGCGTATTGGGCATGAACTCAGCCAAAGCGGAAAAGCATATGCGAGAGGTTCATGAACTCGGCCGATCGGTGGTTTGGATCGGAGAGCGCGAGAAGGCGGAAACCTATTTGTATCAGTTGCAAGAGTGGCATTTAAACGCGATTTTAGAGAAGAATGAATCGACTTGAATTTAGATTGGATATCCAGTCCGTTCTGCCGCTGCTAGAGCATGTCAAACCGCTTATGAAGGATCTGGCAAATGAGTTGGCTACGCCGAATGCTCCGCCGGATGAAGACGAGCTGATGTCGGATTTCTGGTCCAAGGATCTATTGACTTCCCAGCGCAAAGATATCGCGTCGATTGCCGAACTATTCGACGACGAATTTTTGAATACAGGTAGCGCTACGGTTGAGGAAGAAGATGCGGATCTTGTATTGCGCGGTTGCTCGGCAATGCGGCTCAAGCTGCGGGAGCGGTCGCTTGAAGCGTTCTCGGATGAAGCTCTTGAAAACGGCGAGCTCGAAATCGGAGATTTCGATCAAGAACAGAGAATTGGATATGCGGCATACGCCTTGTTTGCGAGTATGCAGGAATTAATCATTTCTCAACTTGAGTTATGACGGATTCAGCGGAAACCCGATTGAGCTCATCGAGTTGCGCGGTTTGCGGTCGGTCGACTCAGGCGGGGTTCACGCGATGTTCGGTTAGCTGTGACCTCGCCTCCAAGATACCTTTGTGCGACGGAGGACCTTTACCTGCAAGTTGGCCATTGGGAGGGGCGTTGATTTCGGCGTTTATTCTCTTCAATCAGTTGATGTTTTGGAGCTTGTTTGAAGTGAAGCGATCGCAAGGGGAAGTTGAGTTGGCGGGACGATTCGATTTGGGGTCCATTATTGTCGGGGCGCTTTGGTTAATTGGAGCTCTGTGGGCTTGGGGAGTTAGTCAGCCGAAGCGAGTTGGGGATGCGGTGATAGCTTTTGCGGCCCTATTGGCTGTTTTAGGGCCAAGATTCGTTTTCGAAGAGCCGCTTACCATTTCATGTTTACTTTTCATAGCTAATTTCTTGATAGCCTGTCGCTTGTATCGGGGAAGTTTGGTGCTATGGCAGTCGTCAAAAAAGAAGGAAAAGTAGATCAATCGAACCATTCCGATTGACCCTGGGGCTCGATGACATAGGGTTTGTTTCTCACGCGCCCTGTCGTGTTCGAGGCGTTGGCTTTAATAGCTCTTAGCCTACCTTCTTTTATGGGAGACGTGATGAATGGAGGATGCCCAGCCGTAAACCGGACTGCAGAATCTGTTTTGATGTCACCCACTTTAATATACACAGGACCAAGAGCCCTGTTGGCGTACGGCACTATGGTGGGGCGCGTGAAACTCTTCTATCGAAGATGCCTCGAAATCGTTTTAACGGTTGCCCCTGGTTGAAAGATACTGGTATAGAGATCGATATGGACCCGAAAATCTATCAATTCCTCCACGTTATTTCGATAATCCTCCTGTCAGGTTTCACATTCGCTATTGCGGCGAACCCGCAAAAGCACAAGAAAAAGCTTATGTCGGTTGTCACCGGCATTCTGGGTCTCGTCGCTCTGGTTGCGGGCGCTGGATTGATGTCGAAGTTGCATAATAACGATTGGGCTCAAGGCTGGGTTGTTGCAAAAATGGCTTGTTGGCTGGTCGTAATGGGCTTGGGCGGAATGGCTTACAAGAAATCGAAGTCGTTTATTTTCACTGTGCTGATTGCTGCTGTAGGAATTGCGGTGTTCATGGTTTATTTTCGGCCTTTCTGATGACCGAAAGTAGAGCTAGCCCTTCGCTTTGCGGAATTTGGATAAATCCTAAAGGGCAGGCTTTTCAGGCTTGGGAAGATGGAGAAGGGGCTCGTCGGGTTGAGGTTCTACCATTTTCCCCTTTTGTGTGGGCGAAGGATAGCTTGACCTATGGGGAACCCGAGAATGCGTCTGTCACGCAACTTTCGGGGTACGCGCCGTTTAACCGATTGATTCATTTTGACGAGGTAGATGCGCATTCGGCCTTCGTCAAAGAACACGGGCGTCATGGGTCAATCGATTGGATACGGCAGCTCGAACAGCAGTATTTACTTTCTAATGCAGCACGTTTGTACGCGGATATGCCTTATTCGAAGCTTCGACGCATGCAGCTCGATATCGAAACGGCTTGTTCGGTGCCGGGCGGGTTTAGCGATTCGAAGCGTCCGGAGGATCGCGTGTTGGCGATTGGCATTCAATGCGGGGACAAGGTAGAGACTTTGACCTTAGCTGAGAGGACGGATGAAGCAGAGCGGAAGTTGTTGGAGCAGCTGAATGTTCGTTTCGAGGAATGGGATCCGGATACGGTTGAAGGTCATAACATTTTCAAATTCGATTTGGAGTATCTGCGTCGTAGGGCGAAGCGTTTGAAGGTTCCGGTGGCGTGGGGTCGCTTTGGACAGGTAGCGAAATTTCGGAACAGCCGGTTGAGAGTGGCGGAGCGCTGGATTGATTACACGCGCTGCGATATCCCTGGTCGCGCGGTTGTGGATACGTATTTGCTGATTCAGATCTACGATATCACGACTCGCGAACTCATGTCGTACGGGCTGAAGGATGTCGCTCGTTATATGGGCGTGACGCCAGCGGACGGCGGGGATCGCGTTTATATCGAAGGATCGAAGATTCAATACATGTTCGATGATGACCGTAAGCGTTTTCTCGGATATCTTCGAGATGATCTTCGAGAAACTGCGGGGGTTGCGGATCAATTATTACCGACTTATTTCGAGCAGACGAAAGCGTTTCCGACTACGCTCCAAGAAGCTTGTCTACGCGGGACGGCAGGCAAGGTAGATCTCGTTTTTCAGGAAAAGTATTATCACTTGAAATCGTCTTGTCCGATGCCGGGCGAAGTTCGCTCTTTTGCAGGAGGCTACACGGCGAGCTTTAAGGAAGGCGTTTTCAAGAATGTGCTTCATTTCGATGTGGCATCGCTTTATCCGAGTTTGCTGTTGATGATCGGGCGGAACCCGAAGAAGGATACCGAAGGCGTATTTATTCCGATGTTGGAACAACTTAGGGAGTATCGATTTAAGTTCAAGAAACTAGCTCGAGAAACGGATGATCCTGTATTGGCATCCGAATACAATGCTCGTCAGACCAGTTTCAAGATTCTCATCAATTCTTTCTATGGCTATTTGGGCTTTGCGGGCGCTCGGTTTGGCGATTCGGAACTAGCTGCTGAAACAACAGCGAAAGGGCGTGAAATTTTGAAGTCGCTGATTTCGTTTTTCGATGAAGAAGGTTGTGAGCCGTTAGAAGCGGACACGGATGGAATCTACGTATCTGCTCACGGGTATTTCGATGATGCGGAATCATTACTTGCCAAGGCTCAGCGCATATTGCCCGAAGGAATTGAGTTGGAGTACGATGGGCGCTACGAAACGATGTTCTGCTACAAGGCCAAAAACTATGCTTTGTACGATGGCGGAAAAGTTGTGATACGCGGATCGGCAATGCGATCCCGTGGTATTGAGCCGTTTCTAAAGGAACTCACGCAAACCTTGATCCATTTTCTATTGGGGGCTTCTAAAGAAGATCCAAATGCTGCGGCTCGGGAAATCGAGTCGAAGATTAAGGCTGGCGAATTCGATGTGCGCCGATTAGCAAAATCCGAAATTCTTAGTCAGAACCCGGAAGCTTACCGCAAGAAAATCGAGACTGGCGGAAAGCCGCGACGCGCTTCGGCGGAAGTGGCATTGATGTTGGGAGATCAGGCTCGAATGGGCGATCGGATATCGTATTTTATATCGCCTAAGGAAAAAGGAAAGACCGCGGATTGGCAGCGAGCGCTACCTGTGGAGCGATTTGACAAGGAGCGTTTGCCTTATGATCCGAGCTATTATGTTAAGAAGTTAAATGATTGGCGAAAGCGTTACGCGCCGTTCTCTCCTGAGCTTGCGGAAGATCCTGACCAAGGAACGTTGTTTGGCTAGCGTTTGAAAATGAAAATCGGGTATGGAGATCGAGCGATACCCGTGGGGTGGCGTTCTATTTCGTGTCTGTAAAGTGTTGGGTCGAGTTTTTGGATCCATTTTAGAATGTCGGCGGTTTCGCTGTTTCCGCCTTCGTGTCCTGGATAAAGGACTACGCTTAGGATTCCATCAGGCCTTAGCCGGTCGAGACATTGATTAAGCGCGTCGATTGTCGTTTCGGGGCGAGTTATGAGGGATTGATCCCCTCCGGGGAGATAGCCTAGGTTGAATACTGCAGCAGCGATTGCCCTATCTTCAGGTAGGCGTTTTGAGAGGTTGGAATGAGAGTCGGCAATGAAATGAATAGGCGAGCTGCAGTTGGCCTCTTGTATTCGCTGTCGGGCGTTTTTAATTGCTTCTGTTTGTACGTCGAATGCAAATACGCACCCGTTTTCGCCGGTTCGCTGAGCGAGCCAGAGGGTGTCATGGCCATTGCCGGCAGTAGCGTCGATTGCTGAGTCGCCTGGTTTTAGAATTTTCAGTACACGTTCTTGAGCGATTCTGACTGCAATCCAGCGTTTTGGGGCTGCTTGAGTGGATTTAATGAATCTTGAAGGAAGGACGTCTGGGTGAAGGGTCTTGTCATTCCAAATGAAATCGTGAAGCGTTTGGGCGAAGTAGGGCGTTTGGTTGGCTCCTTTGCTGCCGAATCCGTTGAATGATAGGATGCGTGGGTTCTCGGGGGATGGTCCTACGACCGGTTTCGCTCCGGCTGTGGCCGGGCGAATGCCGGCTCCGATGGACGACCATTTCCAGCGGTCGCCAAGCATGCGTTCGAGAAAAGCTTCGAGTTCGGCTATTCCTTTGGGATCGGCTATTTCGTCGATCTGGTCCCAATTATAAGTAGCCCCTACGCTGATCGTTTGATCGTGTCGCGGCAGTAGGAAGTACTTTTTGATGATGGCCGTATCTCCTAATTGAATATCGGAATCGATGGTTCCTATAATCCCTTTTGCAGGTTTATAGGGGACGAAGGAAAACCATGGGTTGGTGGTTGCTAGATGCCCTTCGCAAAATATTGCGTAGTGAGCGGATCGATTTTTCCAGGTTACTTGGCCCTGGGTGGCTTCGATTTCGGCGTACTCGAATTCAGATTCTATAAGGGCTTCTTGCGAAGCAAGCGTAGATCGGATAGCGTTAATGAGATTGGGTATATCGAGGTAACCAGAGCCGTTGACGGCGAATCCCTCTTCGTTGGAGATGTCGATCTCCTGGGGTACTTTCAAGGAAGCGAGAGGAGCTGACCACGGTTGGTACTTGGCTTGATCTTTCCGTTTTTGCCATTGTTTTCGTTCGTCCGGACTGGCAAACAAGCGAGCAATTGAGCGAGGGTGATAAAACTGAACCTGATGGCTCTCTTCAAGCGATCGGTAGAAATTCGTCGCGAATGGAATGAGCGTATTGGCTTTCCAAATGAGGTTGAGTCTGCGGCCACCGATGGGATTGATCAATCCGGCGGCGACCTGGGAGCATCGCGATTTTCCTGGAAAATCGATGACGAGAGGACGTTTACCTTGTTGTGAAAAGGTGTGGGCAAGGACGGAACCGGCGAGTCCGCCACCGAAAATGAAGCAATCGTATTTGCGAGCTGTGCTTGCCATTGTGTAGGCGATCGAGAGAAAAGATAAAGAAAGGGATTGTATGGAAGCAGGACTTTTTTGAAATGCTAGCGTAATCGAATGACGGAACGATCAAAACAGTTGAAGCCCAATCTTTATTTGGTGGGATTTATGGGTACAGGCAAGAGCGCTGTCGGTAGGTCGGTGGCAAGTCGTTTGGGGTTTGCGTTTATCGATAGCGATCACGCGATCGAAGAAGCGGATGGACGATCGATTAAGGAAATCTTCGATTCCGAGGGTGAGGTGGCGTTTCGGAAATTGGAACGTAAGTTTATTGATGAAGGTCACGCGAATGAGTGTTGCGTTATTTCTTGTGGGGGTGGTCTGATCGCGCAGCCGGGTATGCTGAAACGGCTGCGAGCGAAGGGGCCGGTTGTGTGCTTGCTCGCTTCTCCAGAAACGATTTTCGAGCGCGTAAAAGGAAACGAGAAACGACCTTTGCTGAACGTTCAGGATCCGTTGGCTCGGATTCGGGAATTGTTAGGAGAGCGCGAACCGATTTACAAGAAGGCAGGAACGGAAGTATTGACTGATGGGCGCACGATTTCGGATGTAGCGTCGCATGTTTGCCGCGTTTATCGATCGGACGCACGCTCTTGGAAATGAACGCGTTGGATGGAGTTGAAAAGGAAGCTCTGAGAGAGGCGCTTATTAATCTGGGTTTTGATGATGTCCGGTTTACTGATCTTTCGCCGATTGGTCCGAACCGCCTGAAAGAGTGGGTGGAATCAGGCTACCATGCGGACATGGAATGGCTGAGGAATTCGATCGAGAAGCGTTTGAATCCGGATCTTGTTTTGGAAGGCGCGTGTTCGGCGATTATGTTGGGGGTAAACTATCTTCCAAGCGAAGCGGGTGCTGCAGAGCAAAAGCGTTGGGGGAAATACAGTTTGTATCAGGATTATCACGATACAGTGTTGAAAGGGCTGAAGGAAGCTGGAGCGTTATTGGAGGAACAATTTAATTTGGGGCCTCGGGATTATCGATATTACGTTGATACGGGGCCGGTGATGGAGCGCGGTTGGGCGGCGGCTTCCGGAATGGGATGGCAAGGGAAGAACGGGATGCTGATTTCCAAAACTCATGGAAATTGGCTGTTATTGGCGACTATGTTGACGCGCGTTCCGATTGTCCCGGATGCTCCAGTTAAAAAGCGCTCGGGTGACGATTTTGCACGGGTGGAGCTGGGCGCTTTGTGCGGAAAGTGTCGGCGTTGTATAGACGAATGTCCTACGGATGCGATTGTAGAGCCGGGGTTGCTAGATGCTAATCGCTGTATATCTTATCAGACAATCGAGAATAAGGGAGTGATTCCGCGGGACCTGCGTCCTGGGATTGGGAGCAGGATATTCGGTTGCGACATTTGTTTGGACATTTGTCCTTGGAATCGATTTGCCAAGGCGGGAAGACAGGTTTTGCTCGCGAAGCGGTATAGCGTGGTCGAGCTGCGACTGTTGGATATCCTCGAAATGGAGATCGATCAGTTTCGAGAAGCGTTTCGAAAAATGCCGATTAAGCGACTCAAGCTGAGGGGATTGTTGAGAAACGCTTGTATTGTTGCTGGGAATTTGAGGGAAGAATCGGATTGGTCGGAGGGGCGCTTGGATTCCGACTGGGGGAGGCGTGTTATGAACGCGTTGATACGATTGGCTCGTAATGAGGAGGCAATGGTTAGGCCGCATGCGGTCTGGGCACTGTTTCGGCTATGGGGCGCGGAGGCTCAGGTTTTTTTGGCCGAAGTGCGGGAGTTGGAAGATGACGAGGAAACGCTTGAAGAGTATCGTTGGTGGGATGATGGGCTTGTTTAGAGACGGCTAATTAGTGGAGGGATCTTAGGGGCGTTACTTGCCACCTTCGCCGAGTTTGGCCAGGTGGATCGGGACTGCCGGATTCGATGTCATGCAGTCCTTATTGGAATGCTTGATTGAGCGCTTCGAGGAATTTGCGAGGCGCTTTGATGGGTTGAGCTTGTTTGTTCATGAATGCGTGCACACTGCATCCCGTAGCGATTAACTCGTCGTCTTTTAGAACTTCGTATTCGAGACGGATCTTCACGTAGGGCTTTTCTTTGATGATGGTTTTGATCGTGATGACGTCGTCGTAGGTTGCTGAGCGGCGGTATTTCATGTTGATCTCGATAACTGGTAGTAGCAGGCCTTGGGCTTCGAGCTCTTTGTATGGAAAACCGTGTTCTTTGAGCAATTGGGTGCGGCCGATCTCAAGCCAGGGGAGGTAGTTGGCGTGGTAGACGATGCCCATCATGTCGGTTTCCGCGTAACGGACAACTATTGTGGATTCACTGGTGATCATGTTGTATTAGAGGAAGTGGGTAGGTTTCGTTTCGTGTTTGAATTGGGGTCGATTTCGATGTCCCAATCGTTGAAGAGGAGTTTTGCGGATTCGACCCAGTTGTTGCGCCGTGACCATTTTCGGCCGTTTTCTCCCATTTGCGAGCGGAGGTCGTCGTCTTGTATTAAGCGAGCGAAGGCGCTGGTTAGGCCTGTGTTGTCACCCGGTTCGACCAATAAGCCATTTTCGCCATGGGAAACGGCTTCGGCTACGCCGCCAACTCGATTGGCGATAATGGGTAATCCGTGGGCAGCGGCTTCTAGGTAGACGAGACCAAAGCCTTCGACGCTTTTGCGGAAGTTGACGCTGGTCATCGAGAAAATATTGGCTCGGGAATAGAGGTCTTCGAGTTCGCTGTTGGAAACGTCGCCAAAAAAAGTGACTTCGAAATCCATTTCTTTAGCGAGCGTTTTCAGACAAGTACCGTAGCCGCGTTTGTTTCCGGTTCCGACGATCCAGAAGGTTATCCTTTGTCTTAGTTCGGTGGGGAGCGCGGCGAGAGCTTTCAAGATGAGCACTTGTCCTTTTCGTGGGTGAAGCCGTCCAACCGTTAGAATATGGATACGGTTCGATGGGCTATTAATTTTGGGTTTCGGAGTCTCGAAATTGGTCCTAAGGGCTCCGGGCGTCAGGTAGGTTTTGAGTTTAGAGGCAGGGAAGCGTTTACGGATCAACGCGTGAGTAAACTCCGACAGGGCACTGATGCGATCGGCTCGTTTGATGATTCGATTGACGAGGAAACGGCGAAAAGAATTGGAGGCAAACGTGTTAATTTCGGTACCGTGAAAGGTTAGTATTAGCCGTTTGGGTTTGAGCGCTTTGAAGAATTGCAAATAGCGCATCGTAAGGATTGGTCCGGGGTCGGATAGGTAGACGATGCCTTTGCGGAGTTTGCGGCGTTCGCGGATCCATTCTCGAGCTAATTGGAATTGGCAGGACAGGTCTTGCGAACCTTTGAGATTGAGTCGACGAACTTTGAAAGGGAAATCGGCGTCTCCTGACGGGTCGCCTCGTGGTGCCCAGACTTCAACCTCGTGGCCTATTTTAACTGCAGCACGTGCCATTTCTTCCGTAAATGTCGCGATTCCACCCTTTTTCGGGGAAAATTCGTGAGTAAGAACGTAGATTGGCAGGTTCGAGGCGACGCTCATGATTTATTAGAAAGCAAGAGGTTGAGCATCTTTAGGGGCTAGGCTATCACAAGCCCTTATTTCGTTCCTTTTTAACTACCGCTGGGGCAGGATTTACCAAAATTAGCGGTGAATTCAAAAATATTGGTAAATCCTGCCCCAGCGGTAGTTATCTTGTGTGAAAGGAGATCTATTGGAGCAAAATAGCTAGTGGCTAAAGAGTGGAGATGGGATGAGGGACTGAGTAGGGCATGACAATTATCAACAGCCCCGTTATTCTTAGTCATTTCTCCGTGCTGGATCCATTATTATCATTTACAATTAGGTGTCGGCCAACTTTGTTACTTAACGACATGTCAGACCAGACAACGATGAAGAGGGAAGTTGCGGGGGCGCCCGTTGCTGAAAGCGAAGAATCGCTCAGGGATACGCTCAAACGTTGCCCGGCGGAGACGCTTGAGGCTGCTTTGGCCTATCGCAAGAGCGGCGATGTTTCATTGGTTCCGGTTATTGTTCTTGGGATTGTCGAGCGATTTTTGGATCCGGATGTCGGGGATAAACTGCATTCAGGAGGGGATTCGATTGAATTCATGACTGATTTGGGTATGGATTCATTGACTATGATCGAAGCGATTATGATGGTCGAGGAGTCGCTTGGAGTTTCGATAAAGAACGAAGAACTCTTAAATTTGCGATCGGTTGGCGACCTTAAGAGCTTTATTCATGAGAAGCTAACGGGGATTGCTTGCGAGGAACCGAAGACATTTTACTCGGTGGATCAAATTGCGGCCATTATGCCTCAGCAAAGTCCTTTTCTTTTTCTGAGCCAGGCGACTGTGACGGAGCTTGGAGCGAACGGAAGCTATCTGATCACGGGGCAAGAAGAATTTTTAGAAGGTCATTTCAAGGGTAATCCAGTTTTCCCTGCTTCTCTTATGTTGGAAGCTTTAGGACAATTGGCGGTGTTCAAGTTGATCAAGAATCCGCCTCGAGAGGTCCAATCGACAATTGATAGCTCTGAAATTTATTTTACGGGAGTGGACAGCGTTCGTTGTCACCGAATTTGCAAGCCGGGCGATACTTTGGAGATGAAAATCCAGGTAAAACGTGTGCGTGAGCCTTTAGCGATCTTCTCGGGCCAGATCACGGTGAATGGCGAAAAGTCGGTTGTTGCGGAGGAAATCACGCTGGCTTTCAAGTCGGAAGGTGCCGCATCCTTGCTTGAAGGATCGACGAATGGCCTCAATGGAGGAACTCATTCGACAAATGGCGCTCATTGAGCCCGTCTAAGTTTCAATGCTTAAGGCCAGAGGTCTTGTAGCTTCTTTGGTGTTTAATCGTTTCGAGAGCGGGGCGAGTTCAATCTTAAAGTCTGGACTTCAAGCGTCCTAGGTTCTGTCTTTGTGAGCTGATATTAGTGTGGGGCACGGATTGCGAAGTATGGAACGAAAACGAGTTTTTATTACGGGAGTAGGAGTCATTAGCGGAATCGGCAATGACGTTCGGGGTGTTTCCGAAAGTCTGCGTGATTTGAAACATGGTTTTAGTGCGTATCCTCCTTTTTTGGACGATCCGCTTGCTCCAGTGTCGCTGGTTTCTGCTCCTAAGGAATTTCAGGTTGATTCCAATGATTTCGAAGATTGGGTTTATCCTGAGCAATATCGTGTTCGTCGTGAAGTCTTACGGGGATTCGCTCCTCATGGATTGTATGTGTATTGTGCGATGAAGCAGGCAATCGAAGACGCTGGACTTGAAGAGGAAGATGTTTCCAACGTTGAAACGGGGATTTATACGGCTTCGAGCGGATCGACTCGGCTAGTTTATCATAACATGTCCCGTATGCACGAAGTGGGCCCTATGCGGTGCTCGCCAACGGGAATTGTGTCGGCGATTTCGGGAACGTTGAGTTTTAATCTCGTCGCCGGTTTTCGGATTCAAGGCAATTCATGTGGTTTTTCATCAGCTTGCGCTTCTTCCGGGCATGCATTGGGGTTTGCCTACGACGACATTGCCATGGGGCGTCAGAAGCGAATGTTTATTGCTGCGGGCGAGGATGTGAACTACGAGAGCGTGGTACCTTTCACGGGGATGCGCGCTTTGTCGCTCGAAACGGATCCAGTACGCGCGTCTTGTCCTTTCGACGCTAAGCGAAATGGTTTTGTGTGCGCGGGCGGCGGAGCGGTTCTTGTATTGGAAAGCGAAGAAGAAGCGATGCGTAGAGGGTCGACTCCTTATGTTGAATTGCTTGGTTGGGGACAGTCGAGTGACGGGCACAATGTTGCGATTTCCCATCCGGAAGGGCTTGGCTTGATTCGTGCAATCGACAAAGCGTGCGAATCGACTGGGGTCGATGCGGGGGAAATCGACTACATCAATGCTCATGCTACGTCGACTTTGATTGGCGATGCCAGCGAAGGGAAAGCTCTCGATGTTGTATTCAATTCAAAAGGCTATAGCCCGAAGATAAGTAGTACCAAAGCGATTACGGGTCATGGTTTGAGTTTGGCGAGCGCTTTAGAGGCGAGTATTATTAGCATCGCGATGAAGGAAGGGTTTACGCCAGGGTCGGCCCATATTCAAAATTTGGATTCGCAATTCGAAGCGTTTAATATTATCCGTAAAACGGAATTGGTTGCGCCTCAGGTTGCGCTGAGCAATAGCAGCGGTTTTGGCGGTGCGAATGTGTCGCTGCTTTTCAAGCGAGTGTGAGTCGCTCTTTGAGTAAGGTACATCGTTGCTTTGAGTCGCTGTTTTTCGCTGCCATCGCGTAAGCGGCAGGATCGCCGATGATTACGACTTTCTTTTTGCCTCGGGTGATCGCCGTATAGATGAGGTTTCGCTGAAGCATCATGAAATGAGCTTTGAGGATGGGAATTACGACGACGGGGTATTCGCTCCCCTGAGACTTGTGAATGCTGATTGCGTAGGCGAGTTTCAGGTCGAGGAGGTCCGCTTTTTCGTATGAAACGGATAGTCCGTCGAAATCAACTTCGACCGTACCGTTAGCGCCGTCGATGGATTCGATGATCCCTATGTCTCCATTGAACACGCCTTTGTCGTAGCTGTTGCGGGTTTGGATGATCTTGTCGCCTGGTTTGAATTTCAAATAGCGGAAGGGCATCGATTCCTGCGATCGGTTTAAGTTTTCCTGAAGGATTTCGTTTAGATTGCCCACGCCGGCGCCGCCTTTGTGCATCGGGGCGAGGGCTTGTGCATCGTTGATGGGGTCCAGATTGAGCGTTTCGCGAACGAAAACCCTAAAAACGTCTAGGGTCTTTGTTGCACAGTCTTCTTGATCGCTAGCAGCGACGAATTGAAAGTCTTTATTTTTTACCAGCTCTCTCGCGTCATTGACGGGAGTCGGCAAAGAGACTTGGCCTTGGTTAATCGCGTGGGCATAGTGAACGATACTGCTATACTTGGTTTGCCGAAAGACTACGTCTAGACGAGTGACTGGAATTCTTTTGGAGTGTATTAGATCCTTCAGGACGTTTCCGGCTCCGACGGAAGGTAACTGGTCAATGTCGCCAACGAGAATGAAATGCGCCTTGGTGGGAATAGCTTGGAAGAGGCTTGAAGCGAGCCGCGTATCGAGCATCGAGGCTTCGTCCACGATAATTACGTCTGCGTTGAGCGGTTTGTTTTCATTGACGGTGAACGAGCCTTCTGCCGGATCAAACTTTAAGAGGCGATGAATTGTTTGCCCAAAAGCTCTTGTCGTTTCGGAAAGGCGTTGGGCGGCTCGACCAGTTGGAGCTGCCAGGAGCACTCGGGCTTTTTTCGCCTTTAGGATAGCTACGACAGCTCGTAGGATGGTTGTTTTTCCGGTTCCGGGTCCGCCGGTTAAAATAGAAACCTTGTTGGCGAGAGCTTTATCAATGGCGACTTTTTGAAGATCGCCAAATTCGAAACCCGCTTTTTCTTGAGCCCAGGCGACTGCTAGGTCGCGTTTGATTGGAGGTAGACCGCTATCGGAATCGATGAGACGCTTGACGCTCGCGGCAATATTTTCTTCAGCGGTAAAATTGTAGGGGAGTTGGCTATACGCAGTATCGTCGTTGTGGACGAAGCGTTTAAGCAGTTTGTTTTCGAGGACGCGTTCGAGTCCCGTTCGGGCGATGTCCTGATCAATTTCGAGTTTTTCCGCGGCAGCGTTAGCAAGATCCCTTTCAGGGAAGGCGGTGTGGCCTTCGTCTTGGAGTTCTTGCATGACGAATTCAATTCCGGCGTCTACCCGTTGGGCGCTGTCATTGCCGATGCCCATGTTGATTCCTATACGATCGCAAGTCTTGAATCCTATTCCTTTTATGGAGCGGGCGAGTTTAAATGGATTTTCTTTTATCAGGTCGACGGCGACGAACCCGAATTCCTTGTATATCTTAAGGATTTGCGTCGGGTTGACGCCGTAGGGGGCGAGGAAGAGTGACAAATCGCGGATATGGCTTTGCTCATCCCACGCGACTTTGATTGATCGTGCGCGTTGCTTGCCGATGCCGCCCACTTCCTGGAGTCGGGCGGATTCTTCGGAAATAATTCTGAGGGTGTCTTTTCCGAAGTGCTTTACTATGCGATCGGCGATTCCTTTGGAGACGCCTTTTACTAGACCGCTGCCGAGGTATTTTCGAATTCCATAGATAGATGCGGGCAATTTCGATTCGAAACGGGTCCCTTTGAATTGCGCTCCGTGGGCGGGGTGGCGCGTCCAGTTTCCTTGGATACGTAATGTTTCGCCGCATTGGACCCCTGGAAACTTGCCGACGATGACCACAGTTTCCGTGGCCTTTTCGGGGCGAAGGTCGGCGATGAGGTAGCCATCCTCGTCATTCGAATACTTGATTCGTTCGAGGACTCCTGTGAGCGTATCGTTGGTGCTAGTCTGAGGCAAAAAAATGGGTTGTTTTAGTAAAATTTGAGAATCGCTCAATTCGTAAACTATGAAAAAACCGTGTCTGCGATTTCCTGCAAGCTTTCGAAAATATGATCGGCCCTAGCTTCCTTGAGTTCTTGGACCGAATGAGAGCCTGTAGGCACGCAAAAACTCGTCATCCCGACGCAATGTGCTGATTGAATGTCGAATGGGGAGTCGCCTATGAGAATCGCATCTGAAGCGTTGACGCCGAGTCGCTCGAGAACAATTTGAGACAATTCGACCTGAGGTTTGCGGTAAGGAGTGTCTTCGGCCCCTAAGACGAGCGTGAAGGAGTCAGTGAGTCCTAGTGAATCGATTATATTCCTTGAATGCGAACCGGTCTTATTCGTGAAGACAGCGGCTTGAATACCCTTTTTATCAAGCGCTTGCAGTAATTCTCGAGCGCCTTTGAGTAGAATAACACCTTCAAGGTGGATTTCGTCGAAACGTTGATTCCAGTGCTTTTTGGCTTCTTCGAGTTCGTCTTCGCTGAAAAACTTACGGATTGTGACTGGCATCGAGCCGCCAACTTCTCGTTTTACCTGATCGTAGGTTGGGGGCGTTTTACCCATTTCCTCAGCCGCGTATTGGTAGCAGCGACAAATTGTTTCGAAATGATCGACCAGGGTGCCATCCATATCGAGAAGGACGGCCTCTGTTTGTTGGGTTTTGGTGGTAGTTGACATTATTTTTAAAGGAAGAACTGCTTTTTGCGAGAGATTGAATCTTAGCAAACTTATTCTGGATTTCTAGATTTGAAATGGCGTCTGATATGTGCCGCTTGAAGCGGGTATGAGTGTATCGCAGGGCTTAAAGTATCTCGAGCTAGCTTTGAATAGGGCGTTCTCGGCAAGTTATGAAGATGACTAGATGAGGCTCTAAAGATTATGTGAATAACTTGAGAGTAACTTCGCAAATTGCGTTTCCCCAAGTGTTTTCGAAGCTAGTTCTACTAAATTTTAAGGATGGATCGTTATTGTATGGAACTTCAATTGTAAAAACGAGGATGGACTCGCGTTGGCTCATTTTTTACGCGATTACTCCTCGTTTTCTAGGGAGTATGTCACCCATCAATATGGGTAAAAGAGCTTATTCAATGGGTACTTCAAGCTGGTTTCTTTCAAGTTACTGATAGCCAGTTGTTTGATGGATTTATGTAGCCGGATTTCGGGGGCCGATCGGGTCTCGTCGATTATATTGGATATAGTCGAGGCACGTCGCTTTTTTAGTGCCAATGAAGAGCTGTAACTTTTGCAGAGTAGTGCTTGCTGGCTTGGGGGCGGGTTTTTACAAAGAAACAAGCTTGACGCCTCTCGAAATTACTCATGATAGCGAAGTCTATCGTAGATCCGGGTGATTTGAAATCGATTGTGAAGAATCTCAGAAAATACGGCGAATTTGCCAGTTCCCCAGAGTGTGAGAGTAGTCAGTTAGGCCCTTTTAGACCCACTGTAGTTGCATGAAGATAGGAATCGTAGGCGCGGGGGCGATTGGATTGTATTATGGAGCTCGATTGCAGAGGCTTGGGGAAGATGTTGTATTTCTCTTGCGGAGCGATTTCGACGCAATATCGAAAAATGGAATACGCGTTCGAGCATCGGATGGGAATTTTCGGTTGGAGAAGGTTAAGGGAGTTCAAAATTCTTCGGAAATGGGGGTTGTCGATTTGGTGATAGTAGGTTTGAAGGCAACCGCGAATGCGGACTTGGGCGGTTTACTCGCCCCTATTGTTGGGGCTGAGACATCTATTCTGAATCTTCAAAACGGTTTGGGCGGGGATGAGTTACTGGCGAAGCTGTTTCCAGACAACCCAGTACTCGCCGGTCTGTGTTTTACTTGCCTGAATCGAGTCGATCCTGGTGTCGTAGAAAATTACCTTCTGGGGAGCGTTGCGATAGGCGAACGGGGCGGACCGGCTTCAGGGAAAACGAGACAGATTGGCGAAATGCTTAATCGCTCCGGCGCTAATTGTCGTGTAACCGATGATCTGAGATTAATGCAATGGAAGAAGCTTGTTTGGAACGTTCCGTTCAATGGGCTTTCGATTGTCGCGGGAGAGATTAGCACCGACGTGATCGTATCGGACGAAGGCCTTAGCCGATTGGCGAGAGGATTGATGGAGGAAATTATCGCTGTCGCAGCGGCGATTGGTATGGAAATCGAATCTGATTTTATAGACGAGCAGTTCGCTCTGACGCGCTCGATGGGCGAATACAAGCCGTCGAGCCTCGTCGATTACCTAGCGGGCAGGACCGTTGAGGTAGGCGCGATTTGGGGCGAACCTTTACGTTTGGGGGTCGAAGCAGGCCTCGATCTTCCGAAATTGGAGACGTTGTACAGATTGTTGCGACTTGCGTGCGAAAGTCGTTCGGCAGATTGCTAGGGTTTCCTCATAAAGGACAGTCGAATGCTAGCAGTTCGCGCGTTTGCGGGAGGTCTTTGATTATTTGAGCTGGCATGGGACCGACTCCGAGGTAGCGAAGATTTGGCAAGGTCTCGGGCCATTCTTCGCCGTGATATGCGGAATCCAAAATGCTTCTCACCATTCCAGCTACGTAGGCTTTGGCCTCGGCAGGGAGATCGTCGAACATTCGGGCCGTTGAGATGTCTTGGCTCCATCCTGCGTATTCTTGGTACACAGGTTTTAAGGTCATGCGAAGCGCGTCGTTGCGCGGAACGCGGTAGAGGCGATTGCCGTTCTCGTCTTCGTAGGCGATGCAAATTTTCAGATTGCCGTTCCAACCGTCGCCGTGGCCGAGGGCGTCGATCTTGTTGATCATGAGATCGTCGTAACCGCCGTAGCGAAGCGTGTCGGCCTTTTCGATGGCGTCGTACCAGCCGACCATACGTTGACGTCCGGTGGACGTGCCGAATTCGAGTTTTCTCAATCGGTCGAAAAGTGGATGGGCTTCGTCGACTTTGGTGAGGAATACGTGTGTACCTACTTTCGTATCGTAAGCTTTGGCCACTCCGAAGACGTGTAGGGGTTGGACGGGTATGCAGGCGGAATTGAAGAATTCCGGGGCGTAAGTATGGGAAGCGGAAACGTTAGGAGAAAATCCTTGGCGTTTATCAAGCCAGTAGGCCTGGCCATATTCGCCGATGACGTATTTTCCTGCGGCTTCGGCCTGACGGACAATCTCGCGAACGTCTTTTATGTGTTTGCTCAGTTGCTGTCCGGCATCCCAATAGGTGTCGATTATGGCATCGAGATTTAGGGTGAAAGGAGCGTCTCCTTTAAAGCGGTTGAAATCGAATTCGCTTTCATCGAATAATTCCGCTTCTAGGGCGTCGGCGTTAGCCCTGGTTTCGGCTTGGGTAAGCGTTTCGAAAAACCCATTCCAAGCGTCTTCGGTTACTTGGCAGACGTGTTGGATTACTTTGCAGGCTCGACCGGCTTTTTGGGTGAGCTTTTCGGCATAAGCGTCTTTGCCGTAAAGGTAGTCGCAGTAGAGTATTTGGAATTGGCCGACTTCATCGGAGTAGGAAGGCGTTATGCCGCGTCCTGTGCTGCCGCGCGGTTCTTCGTTGATGATATTGACCCGGTACCATTCCCAAGCGAGATCGAGAAGTCGGTGAGTGATGTCGGAAACCATGGTCCGTTCGTCGATCGCAAGCCGCTCAGTTACGTGGTAGTCTTTTGCGTCGACGGGCTTGAGCTCCCAGAGGAATTTTCGGGGATCGGCAACGACACCGGCTCCGATTGCGAGGACCTTCACTGATTGGTTGACGACGCCGGCTGGGAGTAAGTTGAGCTTGAGGCCTCCTGCCGTGTGTCCTGAATTGGCGCCTCCATTGACCTTGATAACGACATCGACTGGGTTTGACTCTCCAGTGCTTGCGGCAAGTTCTTGAACGACTTCTGAAATGAGGCGGCCTTTGCCTTCATCGCCCATGCTAATGCCGCAATCGGCGATAAGTCTGCTTTTGAATTCGTTGAGGGCCATGATTTAAATGGATGAAATTTGGAAAGGGATTTGGTTGTTTGTGGCGGGCACAGTGGAGAGCAAAGGGAGGAAACTGTCGCTCTCGCTCTTCAAAATCGAGGAAAAGCCAGGCGTTGTTCCCAATAGTTGCGCCCGGCGCAAGAGTGGGTTGAACGTGTGACTCCGAGGCGTGACTGACTGGTTTGTCTAACCGCGCTTGGCGACTTCGATTACGTCGTGAGGAGAGGATTCTTTCATGCCGGCGGAGCTGATGCGGACGAAGCGCGCTTTTTGCTTGAGGGCAGCAAGATCCTTGGCGCCGTTGTAGCCCATTCCGGATTGAAGGCCGCCAGCCATTTCAGCGAGCATGTTTACGACGGAGCCGCGGACTTCCTTCATACCTTCGATACCTTCGGCGGTGAGCTTGCGAGCGGTGTCCTTTTTGTTGTGACCATAGCGAGCGGCGCTGCCTTTTTCCATAGCGCTGAGACTACCCATTCCGCGGTACTGTTTATAGAGAGTGTTGTTGATTTCTATAATGTCGCCAGGCGCTTCACGGCTCCCGGCGAGTAAGCCGCCGAGCATAACGCAGTCCGAAAGGGTCATTGCTTTAACGATGTCACCGGACTTTGTAATGCCGCCATCGGCGATGATGCGCACGCCTTTTTTGGCTGCTCCTTTGGCGGCTGAGTAGAGCGCGGAAAGTTGAGGAATTCCGACACCGGCGACGATGCGCGTGGTGCAAATCGAACCAGGACCTTGTCCGATTTTGATCGAATCGGCCCCGCAGTCGGCGAGGTATTCAACTCCACTGGCCGATGTGACATTGCCTGCGATTATGGTGAGATCTGGGAACTCATTGCGGAGGAGTTTTACGACTTTTCCGATGCCAGCGCTGTGGCCGTGAGCTGCGGAGACGGCAATCGCATCCACTTTTTCGTTACGCAAATTGGTGACGTGCTCGAGAATGGCGTCTTGGTCGAGGGTTCCGTCGGCTTTCCAAACGGTTGAAATGGCAGCTCCAACCAAGAGGCGGAAGTCGGAATCGCGAGCGGGCTTGAGGACGCTTTGCTTTTCGGAGATAATGCGCTCGATGTCGGAAATGCTGACGAGGCCTTTGAGGCGATTGTCGTTGTCGACGACGAGTAGTTTGTTGATTCCGAGGTGATTGCTGAAGAATTTGTCGGCTACACCGATTGGATCGGGCTTAATTTCGGATTCTTTTAAGGTAAAAACGTTGTTGGCTGGGTCCATCGCTTCGCAAACCTTAATATGGCTGTAGCGGGCTTTGACGACGCGGCTGCTGAGGAGGCCGACTAATCTGCCGTCCGTTTCCGTGACCGGAAAGGTTTGGAATTTGTAGCCTTTTTCGTCGATGAGCTCGAGCACGTCACCGATGAGAATATCGGGTTGGACGGTGATGGGATTCGGGAGTAGGCCGTTGATATGGTATTTAACACGAGTGACTTGGGAGACTTGATCGCGGTAGGGCATGTTGTAGTGAATGATACCCATTCCGCCGCAAGTCGCCATGGCGATGGCCATTTCATACTCGGTGACCGTGTCCATGTCCGATGAGATTATCGGAATGTTCAGGGCGATTCGATCGGAGAGACTGGTTTCCAAATTCGCGTCCTTCGGGAGGATTTCGCTATAGTTGGTAGCGAGGGAAACGTCGTCGTATGTGAATGCTGTGTCTCGTTGTGATGAGAAGAACGCGTCAGCGTTCTGGTAGAAGTCGTTCTCGTCGAATTTCTCTGTACTCGGACTGGCCATGATCCGGCATAGAGAGTCTGAAATTCGGAATCAAGTATTTTGCGTGGTTACTCCCAAAAAAGATGGCTTAATCGCGGGTTGGTGGATTGAGTCGCAACCCATGGTTGAGTTAGAGTTCAAAGCTTATCGACGTTCTTTTGCGAAAGCGTATCAGACGGCTTCGGGTTCCATGCGGACGCGTTCGGGTATTTTGATTCGATTGAGCGACGAGGAGGGACGTGTCGGTTTTGGCGAGGCTGCGCCGATTGAGTCGTTCGGGACGGAGTCGTTTCTTTCGGCTTTGTCGGCCTGTTCGAGTTTGAAGGGAGAATTTGAATACGAAGCGGTTATGGCTGGATTGGCGGCATACCCTTGCGTGCGCTTCGGAGTGGAGTTCGCTTTGTCCATGATGGAAAGCGATGAGGAATTCACTTCGGTCGACGCTCCTTGGCCAGTGAGCTCCTTGGTGCCGAATGTCGCGGACATGGAGGCAGTGGAGGTTTGTTTGGAAGCGGGGTATCGGTGTTTGAAATTTAAGATTGGAACGCGCGATTTTGCGGAGGAACGTCGGGCATTGGATCACGTATTCGGATTGACGGAAGGAGAAGTGGCGATTCGCTTGGACGCGAATGGCGCATTGGAGCTGAGCGAAGCTCGGAATTGGTTGGAATATTTGGGCGAGACGCCGGTGGAGTTTTTGGAGCAGCCTCTAACGCGGGGCGAGGAGGAGACGATGCGTCGCTTGTCTGTGGATTATCCGACGCGAATCGCCTTGGATGAGTCGATCGCTTCGGTGGACGATTTGAATCGTTGTCGCGATCAGCATTGGGAGGGGTTGTTTGTCATTAAGCCGTCGCTGTCGGGCCAGTATGGAAAATTGATAGAGAGTTTGAAAGAGGGAGATGCTGATTCGTTGGTTTTTTCCAGTTCTTTGGAGACGATGATTGGAGCATCAGCTGCCTTATCGGTTGCGATCGAGGTGGGCGCGGGCGAGAATGCCTTGGGTTTTGGGGTTGAGTCGTTGTTCGCGGATAGGGGTGTTGGGTTATTCTTGGGCCCGTTTTTGCAGAGGGATAATTTGCCTGCTTTGGATGATTTTGAAACGTTGTGGAACCGGATTTAGACAGATTATTTGAATTCGGGCTTCGAGGCTGCTTGTTCCCTCAATTCGGGGATATGTGGAAAAGCCGTATGGATGCGGCTAGTTCTTCCGTTGATTCTTTGATTGCCAATGGGGGTTCCGAACGAATCCGGATTGCCCTTTCGGTTTCGGATCCGGAAAGTTTTTGCACATGGTTTCTAGCTTTGGGTAGGTACGATATCGATCTGTTTTGTTTTAATCCTAAGTGGGGAGAGCAGGAGCATTCGGTGGCAATGGATATCGCTAGGCCTCATTGGGTTTTGGGCGATTTTTCAGATGTTGGATTCGAGCATACCGCCGGTGTTGAAGCGAAGAGGGGGGTAGACAATATTGCGGTAGGGCTTCGCTTGATGATACCTACGGGTGGGACGTCGGGAAAAATTCGGTTTACGATGCATCGTTGGTCGTCGTTGTCTGCGTCGGTTTATGGCTTTCAGGTATTTTTCAATGTGAACCATGTTTCGTCGTTTTGCGTGTTGCCGTTATATCACGTTAGCGGATTTATGCAGCTGATTCGCGCTTTGCTGACAATGGGGAAGGTTGTGTTTGGTTCGGTGGATACGTTCAAAGAGGGGCATTCGGTTTTGGCGGATGCGAAAGAGAGGGGGTGCTTCTTGTCCTTAGTCGCCACGCAATTGGAGCGATTGCTGCGGGACGAGGCGAATGTCGCTTTGCTTCGTGGCTATCGAGCAATCTTCGTTGGGGGAGGACCCGTTCCAGATAGTCTGTTGAAAAAGGGGATTGATTTAGAGCTGCCTTTGGCTCCGACGTATGGGATGTCGGAAACGGCGGCCCAGGTTGCGACAATGGAGCCTGATGCGTTCTTGGAGGGCAGAACCGGGCAAGGGAAAGCGTTGCCGCATGCTCGCCTATCGGTCGTCGATGATGAAGGGAGTCTGCTTAAGGCTGGTGAGGTCGGGCGTATTCAGATAGCGGCGAGCTCGATCTTTAGGGGTTATTATGGCGAAGAGGAACGATTGGTGGATTCTATTGTAGCGCCAGATCTGGGATCTTTGGATGATTTTGGTAATTTGACAGTGATCGGGCGCTCCGATCGCGTGATTATTTCTGGGGGCGAGAAAATTGATTTGCATGAAATCGAACGTGTATTGGAAGAGACCCGATTGGTTTCGGATGTATTTGCTTTTGGATTAGAGGATAGTGAGTGGGGCTCGAAATTGGTTCTTGCTTACGTCCCTGTTGCCGAATCAACGGTGGACGAAGAACTGCGCGTGGCTCTACGTGGGAAGCTGTCCGATTTAAAGATGCCTAAAATTTGGCTAAGGATGAAGTCGCTTCCGCGGAATGAGGCGGGCAAAATTCAAACAGAAGTCTTATTCAAACGAATTGAGAAATCTGCTGATCGTTGGGTGGGCCCCTGTTGATAAGAAATTCAATTGTTTTGATTTAGTTCAGGATTATTTTCCCGCTATCAAGTTAGGATTTCTGCAGGTTCCGAATCTCCCGCTTGATCGCTTAAAACGATATAGCATGAGGAGGTTCTCGGAAATAAATCAGCTTCGTTTCTCGCGGATTTTCTAACGTCTGCATTGATAGCGATGCTTAATCCGAATTATAATAGGCCCAAAACCATTAGAATGCTTTTAGCTCCCAAAAATATAGCAATCGCCAAAATGGCTATGGCGCATGCATTTTGGCCCAGGCTATTGCGGTGAATCCCAAGAATCGATTGCTTGTTGGACATCCAGACAAGAACCCCTGCAACGACGGGTAATAGGAGTCCATTGGCGATTTGGGCGAACTTTATAATCTCGATCGATTTGAGCCCCGAACTCGACGAAAGCACGCCCAAGGCGAGAATGAGCATCCAAGTAAATCTAAAATTTCTCGATTTTAGGTCCGTTTCCCAACCCAGGCAGCCCGCAGCGACATACGCTGCAGCGAGGGGCGCCGTAATAGCGCTGGTTATTCCCGCGGCAAACAGTCCGACAGCGAGGGCGTATTTCGCGAATCGCCCAAACAGAGGCTCCAAGCCCAGAGCAAGATCCGATACGCTGTCGATTGTTTCCTGGCCGATCGCCGCTGCGGATACGACAATACACATCGAAACGACTCCACCTAATGCTACCGCGATGATAGTATCTTTTCTTGCTTGTTTCAGATCGCTATTCTTATTCCACTTCTCCTTGGCGAGAGACGAATGCAAGAAGAGGTTGTAAGGGACTACGGTTGTGCCAATAAGACCGATAACGGTAAGGAGGCTACCCTGAGGCAGGCTAGGAGCGAATATTCCTTTCGCGATCGCAACGATATCTGGTTTAGCGATTGCCGCTGTGATTAAGAATGCCGTGCTCATTACTAGGACTAAGGAAATAAGCGTCTTTTCGAGAGCTTTGTAACTTCCTACATAGAGTAGTGCAAAAGCGATCCCTCCAATTGCTATGCTGAAAGGATTGATGCGCCCCCCCCCCAGCTCGTAAGTTTTTTCTCCGAAGACCGCCTCCAGACCAAGAGCGCCTCCGCTAATGTTCCCCGCTTCATAAGCAGCATTTCCGACCACGATGGCCGAAAGAATCAGCAGGACAGTCAATCCCTTCAGTGCGGGATTTCCTATCTCCTTATTGATAATCTCAGCCAATCCTTTTTGGGTAACGATCCCTAATCTCGCCGACATTTCTTGGAGCGTAATCGTAGCGAAGATTGAGAGCGCCATTGCCCACAACAGAGCATAGCCGAATTGGCTTCCCGACAAGGTGCACAGGGTTACCGTTCCGGGGCCCACGAACGCAGCCGCGATAATCGGACCTGGACCGATTTCCTTAAAAGAGAGCTTAATCACCGCGGGCAGAGTTTAGGGCATAAATAGCAAAACTTCCCAGCCAGTGACCCCCTTCGTATTTGTCGCCTACAAGATTGGGCAAGGAGTAGGTGATGTGCTTGTTTGCGATAGGCTTCAAGTGATCGTATTTCGACGATCCCTCCGCTATTTTGTTCAGGCACCAGGCTCGAGAAAAATTGAGCCCATCTAAATGCACGAGTTTCCCATCGGATCTGTCGGATACGATTCCAACCTCCAAATCGAAATCCCTTTTTCCGAGCCTGGGGAGGAAAGTGCTTATCCAGGCATCGAATTCCGGTTCGTCCAAAACGCGCTTCATCAGCGCCGCTTCTTCCAAGCATGGCGATAGGAAATCATATCCGCTTGGCTCCCAGCTTAAGGGACCATTTCTGTCCATGGAATAGAAAAGTCGGGCCCGTTCGTCGATCGCGTCTTTTAGCTCTCTATGACCGCTGGCGATAGCGTAATCCCAAGCGAATGATAGGCTAAAGGCGGTGTTGGTGTGTTCTCCAATGCGAATAGGGTAATTAAGCTTGGGCAGAAATTCGATGAGTTTTTCGACAAGAAGATTCGTTAGCGGACTTAGATTGACGGACAATTCTCTAGCCATGGGTTCATCCCAAGCGTGCAGCTCCTCTGCAAGTTTGAATACCCAAGCCCAACCGTATGCCCGCTCGTACGACTTGTTGATTTCGTCATCGAAATAGGCGACCTCGGCAAAGATGTTTTCTTCGGTTATCCGGGAAAGCAGTTTTCGCTTTATAAGTTCGGCATTCTCGAGATCCGGGAAATGTCTCAGCAAGGAAACTAGGCTCCAGTGCCCATGCACAGCCGAGTGCCAATCGAAGCATCCGAAAAATGCCGGATGCAATTCCCTGGGGGATCTCAAGTCTTTAGGTCCAGCGATTACTTGATTGAGCTTATTCGGATACTCGACCTCAAGGCAATGCAATGGCAATTGCGCTAAGCGATTAGCTTGAACGAGATCGAGTTGATGTATTTCGGAAGGGTCGACCATGGTAGGTAGCGAACCTTTATTTTTAGGCGAAGAATCGCACCCTAAAAAGAAAAGGAAAGCAATTGGAAGGACGTAGCGTATCATGGTTCGGAATATTTGTGCGGCTCTTTTCGAACCGTTTATTTATGAAAATCGGTTGTATTGCTAAGCCGATTTAAGGGTTAAGATCGTTCGTATTGAGTGGCGTCTGAGCCACGATTAGCACCTCGCAAAAATAGGCGAAAAGGCTCACTATCCATAAGTTTCGTTTCATAGAGTGTCGGGATCCTCTCAAAGGTCGACAATCATACCCAATCATAACGCAAAATCCGTGCCAAGATGAAAAGCCGAAGTGGGATTACTCGAACGTGGAGGTGAACTTCCTGTTTACATCAAGCGTTATAACCGCCTCGCCGTCCACCTTTCTCAGTTTGCACTTTGCTTTCAACGAAGAGTCCAGAGCGGCTTGCTCGAAATGTTGATAGGGAATTAAATTGTTCCGATTTGGTACAGAGGGTCCATCTCGTAAAGGTACTTGGAGCAGTTCTATGTGTAGTCGTCTCTAAAGGGCGAAACCTTGCGAAATGGACGTAGATTGTAGTTGATATATTAATACAAGAAATCGCCGAAGGTAGTCTCCAGTTTGCCATAGTGGTGGATGTCGCCGCCGGTCGGCTTCTGCAGATAGCGTTAGTCCCTCGGATTCCAAACGTTTGCGAATGAAGGCATCGATTTCGTTTTCCGAGTGGTCTTTGGCAAACATAGGGACCTCCGGTTTGGTGGGGGCGACGAAAGCCCAGTGCTGATCGTACTTCGCTCCTTCATTTATCCACCGATAGAAAATGTCTTTTTCTTCCTGCGTCAGGGCGCGGTGATACTCAGGCGGGGGCA
>Ga0233432_10000899_pt1 | contig 28716 bp, 20 predicted proteins | sample SI_122_August201_6_FD_179870 | JGI IMG/M metagenome (GOLD analysis project Ga0233432, IMG submission 179870) | Seawater microbial communities from Saanich Inlet, British Columbia, Canada - SI_122_August2016_10_MG | ecosystem: Environmental > Aquatic > Marine > Inlet | place: Canada: British... | reverse complement strand
TCCTACGCCTTTGGCTTCAGGAATGATTTGTGTTTTTAGTTGTGGCAAGGATGCCAATATTTCCTGACGGCTGCGACGTGGTCTGTCCCGCTGAGGACCTCTGCCCTGGGGGCGATTACGGCGGTCGCCTTGATCGTTGCCGCCTTTACCAGAACGCCCTTGACCGCCTCCACTCCTTTGTTGACCGCCTCCCCCTGGTCGGTTATCCCTGCCTCCCGCACCTTGACGTCGATCGTTGCTGCGCGGATCCCGGCTTCTGGGGCGAGGAGGTCTCCCTGAATCGCTTCCACGTTTCCTCCCTCGTCCATCGCGGTTGGTATAATCTCTATCCCTTCCTTCAAATTTCGCATAGGGGTTACCCTCAGTAGATTTCTGCGCCCATGCTGGTAGAAAGGCCGATTCCAAATCCAAATCAAGCTTTGGTTTTGCGTCCGAATTGCTCATGTCTAATGTGATTGTTTTAGGGGCAGCTTGTAGAGTGCCACGGCTTTGAAGAATGGCTGCTTGATTGATTGAATGCAAGCACGCGGTCTTGTTTTTATGAAAAAATATACTCGTGTTCAGCGTGCCGCTCCTCATGAACTAAGTTTTGATCTGCCTTACAGCAGTTAGAAAAGCCCAGGTTTAGCAAAAGCGGGTGAGTCATATTCTGAAAAGCCCCAGAAAATTAAGACTAACAATGTAAATCAAACTGCGCTGATAACTATGTCTTTGGCTAGCGCTTTGGCCTCGCAAGCATCACTTGTCTTGAGCCCCTGACGCTACTTACCCAAGAGATATTGATCCATACGTTCAGAGATGTCTTTGATGCGGTGACGGTCCCCTCCGGAAACCTCTGCCGTTGCCCATCCAGTGTAACCGATCTGGTGCAATGCGCTTCGCACATCAGCCCAGTCCACGTCACCCTCTCCGATTTTGCAAAAACCGTTGTCAACACCCCAGTCTTTAACGTCCAATTTAACGATGCGATGCCCCAAGGTCCTTATCCATTCTGCAGGCTTACCGAATCGTTGATGATTTCCAATATCAAAATACGACCCAACCCACGGGCTGTTTATTTCATCCAAATAGGCGGCTAGAAGTGACGCTGACTGATCATTGTCTCCTTTCGGATCGTAGAGAAAGTTATTCCAAACATTTTCAATAAGGATCCTCACCCCAAGTTTTGAGGCCGTTGGAAGCGCTTTTTTGATTTGTTCGATCGAACGCGTCCAAACGTGACCATGGGATTCCTTTTCCGGATCCCTCGCGGCACCCGGCACCAACAGAACTGCATTCCCCCCAACGAAGTGAGTATCCTTCATGGCGGTCAAAAGACCTTGAAGTCCTTTTTCACGGACTGCGGGATCCGGATCTGACAATCGAATTCCCCAGTGAATGGAATCAACCACCCCATGAATGGGAAATCCCAATTCTCTACTGGCATTCAATGCTTCCTCCTTGTTGACTCCGCCCGGACTATTCAGTTCCGCCCCATCAAAGCCCATTTCCTTCATGAGCTTGAATTTTTCGTGGACAGAAATCTTCTCGCTGAACATGCCCATCTTGATAGATTTGTAGATTCGATTTCCCTTAACATTGTGGTGATCTGCCTGCAAAGAAGCCATAGTCAGCCCCGGCACACCAGCCATCATCGTCCCGGCGATGGAGACGGCAGATAAGGATAGAAAATTTCGACGATCAATGGATATTTTCGGAGTCATGCGTTTGGGATCTGATTGTTGAATCTAAGTTTAAAACCGCTTGTCAGACGAATGGTGTAGCACCGGGAATCGACATGGGCCGTATGGGAAGATTCATGTTGGGTTCAAAAAATTCAGGAACCAATTTTTCTTGAGAATTCATGGCTTGCTCCCAGGAGATTTCTTTGCCCGTGTAAGCAGCCATGCGCCCCATGATCCCCATCATTGTGCTGCTGCTCATCCAATCACCGTCATTGATTGGGTTTCCATCACGGATGGAAGCAAATAACTCATTATGTTCTGTCTGATACATGTCATTGTTCGGGCCACTATACTTCCATGAATCTTCACCTCGGATCTGGACGCGGGACCACCCTAAAATTTCAGCTATTCCCTTGGCACCATGTATGTAGTCGTTGTTCTCGTTATAGCAACCAGCGATTTGGCGACTTCCCACGTATGCCCTGAGACCATTTGCGTATTCGTAGTAGACGGCAAAGTGATCAAAAATATTGCCACTTTCATTTGGTACCTGTCGACCTCCTGTGGCCACTGCCTTGACTGGAGGTTCATCCTTCATACACCAGGCAACTTTGTCCACACTGTGAATGGCTTGCTCTACAAGGCTATCGCCACTTAACCAAGTAAAGTTGTACCAGTTGCGCACCTGCCAATCGAGGTCTGACATGCCAGCAGGACGTTTATCATCAGCTGGCATGGGCTTCACTGGACCAGTGTAGTAAGTTGCATAAATGGATCTTACATCCCCGATATCTCCATTATGAATTTTGTCGTAAAGCGCCCGTCGGGCAAAATTGTAACGCCAACAAAATCCCGCGACCAGCGCCAGCTTCTTGGCTTTGGCGTCATTTGCGGAAGCAATTACCGAGCGCAAACCGGGAGCATCGGTAGCCATGGGCTTCTCGCAAAATATATGTTTTCCAGCGTCGACTGCAGCTCTCAGGTGCATGGGCCTGAAACCAGGAGGAGTTGCGAGAATGACGAGGTCAACGCCACTTTCCAGCACCTTTTTGTAGGCGTCAAATCCTGTAAACTTGTTCTCGGGTGTTACTTGGATTTTTTCTTCAGCCGCCTTTTTAAGGGCATTATGGCTGACATCCAAACGATCAGGATACATGTCCCCCATGGCAGTCAACATGACGTTGGAATCCGCCTTCATTGCTTGGCTGGCCGCACCCGTCCCACGCCCACCACAGCCAATCAGTCCTATTCTGATAGTCTCATCATTGGCAGCGAATGTCTTTTGCGGGATTGAAAAACTGGGTAATGCCACTCCAGCTGCAACAACAGCTGAAGAAGATTTAATGAATTGCCTGCGAGTAGAGTTGGTCTTCTCTTTGTTTTGGATCGAATCAGAGTTTGATCCTTGTGCCGGAATAAGTTGATTGCTCATGGTGTTTTCGGTTAATGGATGACGGGAACATAGTTAATTACTAATTGTTTTGTCGAGGACGTATTCAGCCCTGTGTTGATCTTGAATTGAATTACCGGTTTTTCGAGATATTTGCGATTCAGAGTTTTTCATTGACAACTCTTGCCCATATTTTATAGCCCTCAGCATTCAGGTGAAGGCCATCTGCAATAAATAATTCTGGCCGTGGTTTCCCTTCATCACTCAGCATGGGATTCCAGATATTGGCGTAGCTGATGTGTGGTTGCCGTTTCGAGTGTTTTTCAATTTCACTGTTTGCCTCGAGCATTTCAGGAGCCAAACGCCAACGCTTGACGCTTGGTTTTATGGCAATGAAGACGAGTTTGGCATCAGGCAGGCGCGTTGCTACCAGGTTAGAAAATACTTTAAAATTGTCAAAAACCTGCTGTGCGGTATGTCCTCCTCCAATGTCATTATCACCAGCATAAAGAACAATGACCGAAGGTTTGTAGGGTTGAACAATACGTTCAAAAAAATGAATGCTATCAGGAATTTTGGACCCACCAAACCCACGATTAATCACATTTTTGTTGGGGAAATCTTCCGAAAGACTATCCCATTTTCTAATGCTAGAACTACCGATGAACAATACACCACCAACGGAAGGCGGGCTCTTTCGGTCTTGAGATTCAAAAGCAACAATCGCTTTTTCCCATCGCTTGGAGTTTTGTGCTTTACCAGTGTCCGCGCACGTGAGGAAAAGGAAAAGAATCAGCGCGCGAAAACTGATGGAGCAAACTGGGCTTTCGTAACGTAGGATCATGCATACATTATTCAGTCAAAATTCTACCTTACAAACTTTTTTCCACGATGATCCGCTTCGAATGTTTTGATTTAGATGACACTACCTTGTGGTATATTCCCTTCATCAATCAATACTCAGACTCGTCTACTTATGGATCTTGATGCATATTTAAAAAGGTTTAACGGACGCCCGGCAATTGTTGCTACGAAACCACGTTCAAATTTAAGCGGCGTGATAGTGATCCCGTGTTTTCGTGAACCCGATTGGGAACTCACACTCCAATCATTGATAGCTTGCGAGCCTCCTTCAAGTCCGATCGAAGTTCTCATTGTCCTTAATGATTCAGAAGCTGATGCCCCGGAGATCCATTCCGAAAATCAAGATTTATTGAAGACCATAAGCCAGTGGAGCATGTCCCACGATACAGATCAGCTCCAATTCCATGTGATCAACGCTCTTAAATTACCGAAAAAGAATGCAGGTGTTGGCCTTGCTCGCAAGATTGGGATGGACGAGGCGTTGCATCGTTTGACCTGTTCTGGGAACTTGGAACGAGGTTGGATCGCTGGCTTGGATGCCGACTGTCTGTGCCAACCCAATTATTTGAAGGCCTTGGATAGTCATTTCCAAAAGAACCCTCATACCTCGGGCTGCAGTATATATTATGAACACCCACTTGAAGGCCCACTTCCGCAGGAAATATATAACACTGCTGCGAGGTATGAATTACACCTGAGATATTATGTTGAAGCGTTACGGCATGCGGGATTCCCCCATGCTTACCATACAATAGGATCGGCCATGGCAGCGACAGCCACGACTTATATGGCTCAAGGAGGCATGAACAGACGCAAAGCAGGAGAGGATTTCTATTTCCTGAATAAAATCATCTCATCCGGTCATTTTACAGAGTTGAATTCCACCATTGTCATTCCTTCTCCAAGAACCTCGGATAGGGTTCCTTTCGGCACAGGACGTGCCGTTGCAAAATATTATGGGCAAGATTTTTTCCCGACCTACTCCTGGAAATCCATCCAAGCATTAAAGGCATTTTTTGAGACGGTGAGATTGTATGACCCATTCACCCAGAGAGGAAAGATACTTACCAAATCACGTGACATCCCCTCCATCATAACTGACTACATCGAGACAGTCAAAGGATGGGAAAAATGGCAGAAATGCATCGACGGAACAAACGCTTCGAGCGCATACCTGCGCCGTTTCTTTCAATGGTTCGATGCATTTCAATGCATGAAATGCCTGCATTTCATGAGAGATAATGGGCACGGAGAAATGGACGTACTCACGGCTGCAAGAAGTGTCTTAAGGACGATACACACACCCCCTTCCGAAAAAAAACCAATAGACGAAGTCTGTGCGCTCAAGTTCTTGAGAGAACATCAAAAAAGCGTATGGGAAATGGCTTTATAAATACGCTTTAAAAGGATCGGTCTTTTCTGTTCAACAAGGTTTGAGCCCAAGCGCGAGCAAGAATGCATTCCAATCTTTGCCTTTTGTATTAATAGGTGGTTTAATGCCGTGAGATAGTAGTCATTCAACCATAGCCATGCATTTCAAATTCAGAATCATTCTCGCCTCAATCTCTTTGTTTACCTTGATTCAATCAGACAGGGCAACTTCCGCAAGTTATGAAGGCTTTCTTCCCAAGAAAATCACCGAAGTTAAAGCTTTTTTACAGAAAAACCCAACGTTTGACGGACGAAACATAAAAATTGCCGTGCTTGACTCGGGAGTGGATCCAGGTGCCCCAGGCCTAAACACAACAAGCCAGGGTTTACCAAAAGTGATTGATATTTTGGATGCAACTGGAAGTGGCGATGTGGATACTTCAGTCATCGGAACTCCCAATGAAGATGCTCAAGTCGAGGGCCTCAGCGGTCGCAAGTTGCAATTAGATTCAGCTTGGATCGAACCAAATCAGGTCATTCATCTGGGTATTGTTAATGGGTTCGACCTTTTCCCTGATTATGTCGTGGATAATTACAAAAAGCACGCCAGGGAACAGATGCTGGAAATGAACAAGATCTATCTAGATCAAACACAAAAAGCAATGGAAACCCTCGCTACCGAAAAACCCGATTATAACGCCAAGAAAAAAGACCTTGAAGATCGCCTGGAATTATTGAACCGGATGGAAGAATCATATGATGCACCAAGTCCTGTGTATGATTGTGTGCTGCTTAAAATAAGAAGGCACTGGAGAGTCGTCATCGACACAAATCAAGATGGTGATTTGAGAAATGAAGAATTGCTGGAGGACTATTCCATCAAACAAAGGTATGGTCACTTTGGACCGGAAACACTGACTAACTTCGCCGTTCACATCTACAACGATGGCGACCTTTTATCAATTATCATTCCCTCGAGTGCGCACGGTACACATGTTGCCGGTATTATTGGAGCCAATTACCCCGAATCACCCGGCAGGAATGGAATCGCTCCGGGTGCACAGATCATTTCTATCAAAATTGGAGACACAAGACTGGACGGAATGGAAACGGGCATCGCGTTACAAAGAGCGCTTCGAATGGTGAAGGAATTAGGCTGCGATCTCATTAATATGAGTTACGGCGAACCAACATCTACCCCAAACAAAGGATGGTTCATTGAGCAAGTAAATGAATTGATTCATGAACATGGTGTGACATTCGTAGCTTCCGCGGGAAATGCTGGTCCTGCGCTTTCAACAACGGGAGCACCGGGCGGCACGACTTCTTCCATCCTTGCCGTGGGTGCATACGTCCATGAAAGCATGATGGCGATTCAGTATGGAATGGATCATACTTCTCAAAACAATCTTTACACATGGTCATCACGAGGCCCAACAGCAGATGGCGATTTGGGAGTCAATTTCTGTGCTCCCGGAGGTGCGATAGCGCCTGTGCCGGCATCCAGTCAGGTGCCGGCCATGCAAATGAATGGAACATCAATGGCATCACCCTATGCGTGCGGTGCCATCGGCCTTATCCTTTCTGGTCTTAAATCCGAGGGCAAACCCTACTCTCCTTATGGCATCCGAATGGCTCTTGAGGAAACAGCCGAAATTCAGGGGCACCTGGACTCATTTTCACAAGGCCATGGACTGATTCAGGTCAACAAAGCGTTTAAAAATCTTCAATCCACTTCAGAAAGTCGATCCAATATTGGATTTGAGATTAAAAATACCAATCAATCTTCAGAAAGAGGGATTTATCTGCGAGAAAACACGCCCTCAATAACAACTCACAAATTACGCATCCAACCATTGTTTACAAAGGCTACCAAGGCACATACCAAGGCAATATTTGAAAATTGGGCAGTATTAAACTGTCAAGCGAGCTGGGTTTCTTTCCCCGATTCTGTACTCATCAACCAAAAAGGGGGCAAAGTGAACGTAACGATCAATTCTAAAATGCTTGCCCCGGGCGCGCATACAACTTTCATCAAGGGCAAAGATCAATTCAGCGGAAAGACTCTTTTCAAAATACCTGTCCATGCCGTCATTCCCTCTTCCCTTGCAGGAATTGACAAAACTGAATGGAAGAAAAAACTGCAACTTCAACCTGGTGAAGTGCAGAGAGTTTTCTTGAAACCTCCAAGCTGGGCAAAATGGGCAGAGGTGCGCATTCAATCAAATAGCTCTGAGTCAAATGATCGACTGGTCTTACATACCGCCCAGCTCTTGCGATCCCAACGTTTCAATCGCGCTGAGTGGAAAAGATACATTCCAGCAAGGTCTCTCAGCAACTATCAAGCATCGGTTCCCGTCCATGGCAATCCAATGATGGAGTGGACATTTGCATCCTATTGGTCCAACCAATCGTCCATAAAACTAAATATCGAAATCAAGTTTGAGGGGGTGGAAGGACTGCAGCAAGTGTATGTCATGGGTTCTGCACTCATCCCAATCTCTGCAAACATTCAAGGAGTGCATGATACCATTGAACTTCAACCTCAAGGCTCGCTGACCGAAGTAGAATTTAGCCTGTTTCCTTCCAATGCATCAATTCAACGATCGAGCGATCCGCGCGATATACTTGTCGATGATCAAGAGCTACATCGCTTGGATCTGTTTTATGAGTGGGAGAACACTCAAGCAAGTCCCCTGAATGTGAACTGGGATGCACTCGCGGAAGTTCTGTATGATTCCTCATACTCATCATTGCTATGGAAGGTGGAGGGGCCAAACGGTCGGGTCTTGACTTATGACGATGCATGGAGTCACCCCATTAAGATAAGTAAAGGCACCCATCGCATTAGTTTGACAATTTGGCATGAGTATGAAGAACTACTCGAACCATTACGAAAACTCCCTCTTAACCTGAGCCTTCCCTTGTCTCAATCCATTCCTATCATGATAGTTACCACTTTATCTGAAGCGAATGGATCGAAATTTGAAACATTAGGCAAGGACGAAAACAAGTCTTACTGGATTTCCGCGAAAGAAATGCCAAAAGACAACGCTACAGCATCACATATCATTAAAAGTTATTCAGGAAACCTACAATGGCTGGATAGTAAAAAGCATCATGGTGCGACAATTCGGTCTAAAGTGGTCGTCAGGCCATCAAATAGACCCGGTCCTCCCGCTGAGAAGCCCGAACTGTATGACTCCAGTAACTTGAACCAAGATCTTGAAACACTTTGGTGGCGTTTGCGATTGGATCGACTAAAACATCTGGCTCAAATTGAGCGCAACCCAGAGCAGTTTGATGCCCTCTATGATTCAATGTTACTGGAGAAACCCCGTTCAATGGAAATTCAGGAGATTCTTCTCAATCGTCTGGACACCCAAAACCGAAAAGAGAATCTGGGCAGCATCTTGCCCTTGTTGGAGCAAATGCTTCAACAACTGGATGAAAATACACTCAGGAGGTATTTCTCCAAAAGGAGACAAGTGAAATCCAAAAAAGAAGGAGAAGAAGAAAATAAAATGAAAGAGGATAGAGCACTGCTCCTGAATCTTTTATATCGAAAAACACGTGCCTTGGCCTATCAGGAAACTGTAATGAACAAGCAGACAAAAGATTTTGAGGAAACCTTGGCAAGCCTTCGGTCATGGGTTGATACAAGCGAATCAGATTATCGATTACTTGATATACGTGAACTTCGCCGAAAAGATTGTTTTGGCACCGCGCTGACAATATTGAATGATTCCATCAAGACGGATAAGGACAATTTGAAGTTACTAAGAAAGAGAACCAACATTCTACGGTCTCTAAGTTGGTCATTTTGGGCTCATTATCACCATATGCATTCTTACCTGAGATTACCCACGCAAGTAATATCAGTAGAAATGAGTAAGATTCCATAATCGAGCAAACAGGAGGCCACATGAAGAGAACTAAAGATTCTGAATCAAATTTCAATTAAAGTTGGACTTGCATAGGACCAATAAAGTTACCATGATCCTACATTTCGTTTGAAAATGTAATCGTTTCGGTTATTTTGGAAGAAGGAAAATACGCAGGCATCTAGGCATTAGGAATGGCAAATAATGAATTGGCGGTCTTATGACAATGTTTTATACACAGCATTAATGAGGAGCAACCGCAATAACCCGTTTAAGGGCAAACCTGACCACCGCCTTTGGCCAATCTATACATTTGAATATTCGTATGAATTTATAGTGAATATCCACTCAGTAATTTAGGCAAGAATCAGGATCAAGGCTCAAACAGGATAGATTTACTGCTCGTCGCAGTGAACAAGTGAATTATTTGTAAACCATATGGTCAAAAAATCTAAGGCAAAAACTGCCCAAAAAAACTCAACCCAAAAAAAAGTAAAGGCCGCACCCAAGAAAGCCACGGTTGCCAAAAAAGCGGTCGTGCCCAGCAAGCCGAAAACCGCCAAAAAGAAAACGGTTCCCAAAAAAGCGGTCGTGCCCAGCAAGCCAAAAACCGTCGAAGAGAAAAAGACTACCAAAAAAGCGGCCACGGCAACGAATAAAATTAAATCAAAGGTCAAAGAAGCAAAGGTCGTCACCAAAGTTTCCAGTGCTGACAAAAAAAAGAAGAAAGTTACTACCCCCAAAAAGACAGCGGTGAAGAAGGCCGCTGTGAAAAAAGTTTCTTCCGCAAGCAAAAAGGTCGAGACAAGACCCGTGGTGACAACTGTCTCAGCACCACGGAAACCTGCCAGCACAAGGTCGAAATCCACCTCCAAGTCAGCCAAGAAGCAGACAAAAAAAGAATCAGTAGCAAGGACGAAGGAAATCCTTGAGGAAATTCAACGTCGAGCCAAAGCAAAATCAAAAATCAAGTCAAGTGGGGACACGGAGGCGCCTCCTACAGGCAAGTCAGGTGTTAACCTAACTGAATTTGTCAAAGAATTACTGAGTCTAGCCCAGGAGCAAGGGTATCTAACATATGGTGACATCAACGAAGTCTTACCAGAGGAAGTCATCACCCCAGAGGATCTCGAAGAGGTTTACAACCGCCTGCGTAATCTCGATGTTGAAATAGTCGACCAAGCTGAGGTCGAGCGCATCAAGAAAAACGATCAAAGCGACGAGGAAGACGCGGGACGTTTGGACATCCTCGACGATCCGGTAAGAATGTACATGAAGCAGATGGGAAAAGTTCCCCTGCTGACGCGTGAACAGGAAGTTGAAATCTGCAAACGCATCGAGGATGCCGAAATTGCTCAACGAAAAATTGTTTATGGAATGGGGTTCGCTGGTAAAGAGCATATCGCATTGGCTGAAAAATTAATTGCTGAGCCTCCCAAAGAACGTTTCGACCGCGTCATTCTGGATAAGAAAATTGACAGCCGAGACAAGCATTTGAAATACATACGCAGGCTTGTCAAGCAGGTTCGAGAACAGGATCAGCTGGTGGATCAAAAATATGCTTCATGGCAAAAGGTGAACACCAAAAAAACTCAGGAGAAACATCACGCCGAGTTTCTGAAGGCTGACAAAAAGCTTCAGAACATGTTCTCCAAATTTTACTTCAAACAAAAGGTCATCGAAGAGATGACACTGGTCACTGAAAACATTTTTGAAAAGATCCATGCGAGTCTCAACTTGATCAAGGATCTGGAAAAACAAAAAACCTCCGCTCACCAGCAATCTTACATACAGATGGAGGAGCAAAAGATTCATGCATTAGAGGCATTTGTCCGCATGCCTAGCAATGACTACTTGAAATCTTACGACAAATTAAAGGAATTTGCAGCAAAAGCACATCAGGCCAAAACTGAAATGGTGGAAGCAAATCTTCGCTTGGTAATTTCCATTGCAAAGAAATACACCAACCGTGGCCTCTCTTTCCTTGATTTAATTCAGGAGGGTAACATGGGGCTGATGAAGGGAGTGGAGAAGTTTGAATACCGGCGGGGTTACAAATTCTCAACATATGCCACATGGTGGATTCGCCAGGCTATCACTCGCTCTGTCGCTGATCAGGCTCGCACTATTCGCATTCCGGTGCACATGATCGAGATCATCAACAAATTGATGCGTGTCCAGAAGCAGTTACTTCAGGAATTCGGTCGTGAACCGACAGCCGAGGAAATTGCAGATGAAATGAATTTGCCTGTGGATCGAGTCAGTGCGGTCCTGAAAATGGCCCAGCAACCAATTTCGCTCGAATCTCCAGTGGGTGATAGCGGAGACGCAAATTTCGGCGATTTCATTGAAGATAAATCGGCCGAAAACCCATCTGACATGACAAGCCACCTTCTTTTGAGGGAGCGCTTAAACGATGTCCTGACAACTCTCACCGAACGTGAGCGCAAAATCCTTGAGCTGAGGTTTGGTTTGCATGATGGGTATGCCCGCACACTTGAGGAGGTAGGCAAGCAATTCAAAGTGACGCGAGAACGTATTCGTCAAATTGAAGCCAAAGGCCTGCGTAAATTACGTCACCCAACTAGAATCCGACAGCTTCAAGGATTCCTTGAATCCGATGCTGCGGTTTAAGCAAGAGAAGATTTAGATTTGATTCGCCCCGAACACATTCAAACAAACAGTGTGTTGCGGGGTTTCTTCTAACCCCGGATGAATCTGCGACATTACTTCACGCATTACTCCAGCCTGGGGGGAGTTCAATCCATTATCGGCACACATTTGAAGTATGATGAGATTGTCGGGATGGATCCGTCCTTACTTGCATTTTTTGATCCGGCCGAAAATCAAGAAAAGCATCAAAAAGTGAGTGGATTGTGTTGGAATGGGCTCACCAACATCAATGCTGCGAGGAATGATTTCAAGAGAAACGAATCCGGCAAGTCCCATGATTGTTGCGTTTATCACGATCTCTGGGGATTGGCTTTTCTCGCAGATTTGGATCATTGCCATCATAGAATAGGGGCGATTCACTCACATTGGCCACACCTCGAATATCAACTGAAACAGCTCGATGGATTTTTGGATGGCGTTTTTTGTGACAGCCAAGCCCTGGCTGATATTGCCTTGAAAAACATCCCTTCGCTTACCCCCGATCGCGCCGTTCATTTACCGGTTCCCATAAAAACTTGTCCCCACGAATATCGAACGACTCGCCTTCCATTAATAGATCGTCCATTGAAACTTGGATTTACTGGAAGAGTCGATCATCTACAAAAGCGAGTGGAGAGGTTCATACCTTTGGTCAATGCCCTGGAAATGAAGGGTATTCAATACGAACTGGAATTTCTAGGAGACGGCACTGGAAGAAAGTATCTGGAGAAAGCCTTTCATACCCGTGAAAACATTACCTTTCATGGAAAAAAGCTTGGTGCTGAATATTGGAAAATAATGGGCGAATGGGATTTTGTCATCTATACCAGTGATTTTGAAGGATCCCCTTTGGCAATGCAGGAGGCAATGAATGCAGGCTGCCTACCTATTTTCCCATCAATCCAATGTGGAGGTGATCTGGTGGTCAAAGAAATCAGTGAGGATCTGCTGTATAAACCGGAGGATTATCAATCCATAGCCTACACACTTCTGGATTGGCAAAAACGACCACCTTCATTCGTTGAAGCTACCAGACAAAAAGGAATCCAAATAAGCTCAGAATATGCCGAGGACAAATACCATGTGAAGTTCAAAAATTTTCTGAATCATATTTTGAATCAACCCGTAATCTCAAAACATCCCATGCAGGCAAGAGGCCGCTTCTGGGCAGATATATTGCCATTTGCTGCGTTGAAACGTTACTATCCAAAGGGGTTTTTCAATTATAGAGAAAAATAAATAATATCAAATCACATCGTTAATTTGGTTCTATGATAATCGATTTTCCTCCAAATCATATACATCAAACCAAACATAGACTGGACGATGGTCAGGCAAGTTTTTTGGAACGTAGGACTCAAGAAAGACCTGATTAACCTCTGGCAATTCACTCATTTTCAATTCCCGCATCCGATTATTCCACTGAATAATTTCAAATTTCGATCTAGGTCTTGCCTTTGAGCGAATCCATTCAGCAACCTCATCATCAGTGGCACCCGTTGAAATAAAACCCTTGATTTCATCGGCATCAATCTCAGCAAATCCAAGAAATTGATTATCTAAAAAACAATCAAAATGATAGTCGTGATTACTGCCATTAATAACGGCTCGGCATTTATCCAACATCCTACCGGCGATAACGTATCCAGCAAAAACTGCTCGTGGGCTGCGCGGAAAGGATGTCGATAAATCTAAAGCAATTGCTTTTAGGTTTTCGCTTATCATAAAGAAGATCACATCACATGAGTTTCCGTAGCTCCAGATTTTTTTTTGAAATAAAGCTCCAAATAACCGTTTCAAATCATCGCTATTCAATTCAGGCAAAAAATGTAAGGTGTTTGCCTCAGATTTGCGTTTTAAATCCTTCTTAAATCCGAAACCATACTTGCTAAACTCATTTTTTTCGGCCATATTATAATTTAACCATGAAAAATAGGGTGTTCTAATTTTGTTTAATCTGAATTTAAATTTTATCTAAAAGAACTTGGCATGTCACATCGTTCAGCACAAATAATCGAATCTATGAAAAATTGGAGAAAAGAATGCCTCTGCCTGCTAGCAGCACAACTACTTTTGTATCCAATTAGCTCACTCACGCAATCCTCTCCAACAGATCTTACGAATCTTAAACTCGAGGATATTCTTGCAATGCGCATCATTCCTTATGCCGAGGGTGAGATAAATATGTCTCCTGAGTTACCGCAAGAGAGGTTTCGTTTCGCCTACCATTACGTGCACTCCACTTTTGAAGATTACCAGTCAGGACGAACCAAAGTTCCTACCTCCCAATTGCAAGCACAGTTTCCTGTTTTGCCTCTTGAAATCTCACAGGATGCTCATTTAATTTCATTGGGGTATATCATCAACCCCCGATTATCAGTAGATATACAACTTTCTTATGTGCAGCAATCCACTTACCACATTAGCCGAGTGCCTGGATTCGATGAATTCACTATCCGGTCTCATGGAGTGGGCGATACAGCGATCGGCATCAATTACTTGTTATGGAGAGGTGAAAAAGATTCATTGCACTTAAGGGGAGGGCTAATTCTTCCCACTGGGTCAATCAATGAAAAAGGAAGGACCCCAAGAGATCCTAATGTCGACACATTGTTGCCATACACAATGCAAATTGGTTCTGGAACAGTAGATTTTAACCCAAGTCTTACCCACGTGAGACGGTCAGGAAAAATCGAGTGGGTCAATCAGTTACAAGGTACAATCAGGATTGGGAAAAATCATCACGATTACAGCCTGAGTCACCGAGCAATGGCTAAAACTGCATTTTTCTATAATCTTCTTCCTTACCTGCAACCATCAGTAAAACTGTTGGGAGTCTATTGGACACGCTTGCATGGTCAGGACGATGATCTAGTGTTGCCGAACGGGGTTTATCCGGCTCCAGTGACCAACCCGTCACTGTTTGGCGGACGCAAAATCGATTTTTTGTTGGGTTTAAGAGTGCCTATCAAGGATGGATTTTTCAAGGGACAACAGTTCGAAATTGAAGCAGGTGTACCCGTTTACCAAGATCTCAACGGGCCGCAGCCTGGAGAAAACTGGAGGATCGCGACTTCTTGGAACTTTCAATTCTAAGTATAGGAATCAATAGAATATGCCAACAGCAGATGATCCCAGTTTCCAAAGATAGCTCTGAGAATTCATTCCATCTTCGCTTTACTTTTAAACGGATAATTAATTGTGTCGTCGTGTTGCTGGTATGTAATTGCTTCACATGGCATGGCGTTTCAAAGGATTTGGATGAATATGAAGCGAAGGCATTGCTGGTCTACAATTTTGTAAAATACACATCCTGGCCTGAAGGCTCATTCGACAATGAAAAGTCAGCTATTCAGATTGCGGTTGTAGGGAATTCGAATTTCTTTGACTCCTTCAAGAATTATCAGGGAAAACAGGTTAAAGGGCGCGCCCTGAAGATTGTCATGCTAAATATGATCACTGACTTTGATGGGGAGCACGTGTTATATCTCAGCGGAAAATGGACAGCCTCAACAAAATTTTTCATGGAAAACGTGGGATTGAAGGAAAAACCCATTTTGACGGTTGGTGAGTCGGAAGATTTCGTCGTCAATGGAGGCGTCATCTCAATTATCAACGAAAACGATCACCTGGCTCTTCTCACCAATCCAGATGCAGCTAAAAACTGCCAACTTTTTCTGAGCAATAATCTAGTCAAGCTTTCAAGACAAGTTTCAACTCGCAAAGATAAATAGTGTCACTGATTTATGTGGGCTTCAATCTACAACCTGAGTTTGAACCGCAAACTGATGTTGCTTGTGATGCTGACCAGCATCACAACGCTCATTCTATCTTCGTCAGCAATGGTTGCCTTTGAAATAAAAGTGGTGACCGAGCTGACCCTGCGTGAACTTGAGACACTTGTGGAAAACCTCGCTGAAAACGGGGAGGATCCCATGCAAATGGCAATGTTGGGAAAATTGCAAATGCCTAATGCAAAAAGAGAGGCAGACAGTTTGCTCACAATGAACGACAGGCAAGATATTGTTGCCGCTCGTTTTCTGGATCAGCAAGGTTCAATATTTTCGGAATACGTTAAAAACCCTGAAGAAATTTCAGATGTGAATGAAAGTGATATCTTTGAAGAGGGTTATACAATCACTCTTACAGGAGTAAAATGGGTCAGAGCGATTAGAGACAACAGCAATCCAACCGAAATCATAGGATATGTCCACCTGATGTCCGATCATTCCTTGCTCCGCCAAAATATCCTTAAAATTCTGTTCACAAATTTGATCATCGTCTTACTGGGTTCGCTGCTTGCATACGTTCTATCTGAGAAATTTGTTGCTTACATATCTGGCCCGGTGTCCAGCCTCCTGAAAACCTCACAAGAAGTTGCCTACACAGGGAATTACAATATAAGGGTTAAATACAGTAATAATGATGAGCTGGGCCAGCTTTCCCAACAATACAACAATATGCTGGATCATATCCAGCGTCGCGATAGTGAGCTCAACCATGCTTATGAAGAATCTGAGGAGCGATTGAGGCAACTTCGAGTCGAAAAAAGCGAACATCATAAAGCTGTCGAGCGCGAAAGAAGCCTACTCCTGGAACTGGCTGAAAACAAACAAATCGAGGCTGAGGAGTTAAAGATTGCCAAAGAGGAGGCTGAGACCGCAAACCGCATCAAATCTGAATTTCTAGCCTGCATGAGTCACGAGATAAGGACTCCTATGAATGGGATCATTGGAATGACAAACATTCTACTTGAATCAGATCATTTAACCGATGAACACAAACATTACCTGAATTTGTCTAACGAATCCGCAGAGAGTTTATTGACTATCATCAATGATATTTTGGATATATCCAAACTTGAAGCTGGTCGTATGGAATTTGAAGCGGTTGATTTTAATCTTCGAAACTTGCTTGAATCCACCATGGAAACAATGACCCCCAGCGCGCACATAAAGGGTCTGGAAATCGGGATTAAACATTCGAATCAATTACCCTTCGAATGGCAAGGCGATGAAGGACGCATAAGGCAAATACTAACAAACCTGATAGGTAACGCAATAAAGTTCACCGAAAGTGGGGGGGTCATTCTGACTGCAACCAACAAAGGTCGAACCGAAGAAAACTTTTTTCTCATACGTTTCGAGATTTCAGACACCGGCATAGGCATTTCTCAAGACGAACAATATCGACTATTCCAAAAATTCACTCAGCTCAGTGCTCCCTTCAGGACGAAGGCGCAAGGAACAGGTTTGGGACTAGCCATTACAAAGTCCTTAACGGAACTGTTAGGGGGAAGCATTGGAGTTGAGAGTGAGGAGGGAAAGGGAAGCCTGTTCTGGGTGGAATTGGAACTCAAGTGCTTGAATGATTCCAAAGGTTTACCTGCTAAAGATGTTTCAGACACACCAATTTGGATGATTTCACCTTCGCATATCAATGCGACCTGCATGTCGTCATTACTCAATGGACTGACTAATGAACTTCATGTTTTCGGTAGCGTAGAAGAGGCAAAAAACGCCTCTCAATTGAATATCCCCAGCAAAGATGGTTGGATTGTGGCTGATATCCCCGTTCTCTATGAACCCCATGAAACTGAAACACTGATCGACAATATTAGAAAAAACCGACATTGGTCAAAACTTCCCATACTTTTACTTCATGCAGGGAATTTGTCTCCTACGTTTCTAAAAGCTGTTTCGAATAAAGTAAAAAAGGTAATCACTAAACCCCTCAATCATGCGACTGCCTATCAATGCCTCTTCACAGCAAGCGAATCCGTCAATGAAGTAAAGCTTACCGCAAAACCTTCTACTGCTATCAATTCCACAATTAGAATCTTGATCGTGGAGGATCATCCCATTAACCAAAAAGTCATGCACACCATGTTGAGCAGCCTTGGATATAAAATAGAGATAGCAAACAATGGGCAAGAGGCGGTCGATTCCATCAAAGAAAACCATTTTGCGCTGGTCCTTATGGATGTGCAAATGCCCGTTATGGACGGTATTCAGGCAACCAAAGAAATCAGATCTCTCCTTCCTGAGACATATGGGGATAGCTGCAAAACTCCTATTGTCGCAGTTACAGCAAACGCCATGCTCGAAGACGACAGGCGGTGCCTTGATGCAGGTATGGATGATTACCTTGCAAAGCCTTTTCTAAAGAAAGATTTGATCAAAACTCTGGAGCAATGGATCTAACGAAGCCTTTAACTCTTCAAGACGAGGGGCAAAGCAAATCTTGAAGAGTGATTGCTGAGGCAGATTTGTTACGCGTGTTCATTACTTTGGTGTAAGCAAGCACACATGGATCATCCACAGATGCATCTTGTGGTATTTTTTCATCACATCCCACGAACTGATAAATTTCTTCTAAGGTGATACAGTCGGCAGGCTTCGCAAGCGTCACCCTCGTATCAGGTTCGAATCCCTGAAATAAGAATCCTCCTCCCACCAACACATCTACCAGTTGTGTTGTATCCCTGAGATCAAGTCCCTGTTCTACTGACAAAGCTTCAATATCCAGAGCTTCTTCGCCGTTTTTGAATCGATCGGCCACAATTTGTAATAAACGCATCGCATTAAAAATGCTCAATTGATTATTACCATTTTCGTGAGGTGTTTTTACTGAGCCCTCCTGTGTTGGAAATTGGACGAGATAAGCAACGTGGGCACCGAAAATTAAGATAATCCAGGAAACATTCAATCCAAGAAGGAGAATAGGGATTGCACCCAAACTTCCGTAAATTTTGTTTGCTGTGGCAACGTTGGAAAAGTAGACAACACTGAGCTGACTGTTCAATTGAAGCAGTAATCCCGCTGACAATCCTCCAGCAAACGAAGCGCGTAAGTTCACTTTAGTATTAGTCATGATTCGGTAAATAAGCGCACAAGCGGAACCAGTAATGACCCAGGCAATAATGAATAAGAAAATTTTCCCAAACCAAGCCATTCCAGATAGAAAAACCGTGAAATCCTGGAGTATCGAACTAGACGACAAGCCAGTTCCGACAATTAACAAAAAAGGCCCTAGAGTCAGTCCAGCCCAATACTGAGCTACACCTGCACCCCAACTACGATTTTCAGGAATTTCCCAAACTTGATTAAAGGTTCTTTCGATGGCGCGAAGTAGCATAATTGCAACGGCAAGAAACAAAATGACGCTCGTCATACCGATAGTGCGTGTATGAATTTTACTTACAAATCCGGCTATCTGACTTGCCACCTTTCTGCGTCGGCCATTATCCCTCGTTTTATTCACTGAGAAAATATCCGATAATGACGAATTATCTGTGGATGGATCCCATACCTTGTCAACCTGAAATCCTTCCAGAGGTTTTAGCTCAGGCACTGCTGATGGAAATGAATTGGTCGGGGTCAGAACGGTATCTGAATCACGGATTTCCAAATCAAGCATGGGCGCAACCGTTTTGACCATGGTATCAATCCAGACTTCAACCTCTTCCCTTCCCTCATCTCCATCCTTGAACATCAGGCTAGTGGCGACACTTAATCCAACAGCAAGGACTGGTATCAATCCAATCAAAGTAGTAAATGATAGCGAGGATGCATGGACGAAACCCGATTTATTTACAAATCGAGCGATTGCAGCCGGCCAGAAATGCAGGCAAGTTTTCAGACGGGAAAATGAAGCTGAATGCTGCTGCTCGTCGTTGGTAACTTTTGGTTTCATCGAGGAAAGGGATTATGCAGGATCTGGAAAAAATAGTTTTTTATTTACCACCGGGAATACTACTGCGCTTTTCAAGCAGTATTCGAGTCGTGTTTAATTGACTCGTATCAAGAGTCAATGATTCTTGGCGAGTCAAGTATCCTGATTTTCGGATTTCCAACTCAACTCGTCCGGAGCTCAATTCTTCAAGTCTCAAAGGCGTAAGTCCCATCAATTTATCTTGTATATACACTTCAGCGTTCTCTGGGTAGGAATTCACCTGAAGACTGCATGCATTAAAAGAACCAACTAATTTCAGACCCTTGGACTGATATCTCGTCAGGCGGATTGGTTTGGTAAGGTTTTGGCCGTTCAATGTAAATTGGACCAAGTAATCACCCCTCGGCAATGCTGTTTTACCCGGCGTAACACCATTCACCCAATTACCCGAATGATCCTGAAATCTGAATGCGGCGCCAAGTGGTTCTGTAATGAGATGCACCTCTGTTTTTAGTTCAACGAGCTCTACTTGAATCACATTTGTTTTTCCATTTTCAAGAAATGGAAAAACATTTGTTGAAGCATGACCTACAGCCACTATTGAAAGCTGATGCGCTCCCTCATGCAGGTGGTGCCATATTTTCGGGGAAATTTCCTCATGGATTCCAGTCATACCCGGCCCCGACAAACTCAACAAGGCCTCCGCTGGAGCCGTCCTCACAATGAGACTGCTATTACCCCGAAGTATCACTCCGTTTAGGTCACTCGGTATTGAATCTCTCACGTTCAGAGCGAGACTATGGCTCAAATCTTGCCTGGCCTGCTTTTGCTCTTTTACGATCAGATTTTGATTCCAATCAACAATCAGCCATCCAATCAAAATGAAACCCATCATTAAAATCAAGGCTCCCATAAGTTTTGGCTGCGCCAATGTGCGGATAAATATGCGCGTTCGTTCTGATGCATCCGGCACATATTGCTGCAACGATTCATCAAAAACCTCGACGGAATCCGTGATACCAAATCCAAGCAATGCCGACAACCGAAGTGCTGTGCTGGGTCGTCTCGCCACATCACCATCCAATGCATCCATCAAGCCTTGCTTGAAACTCTTCGGCACTAATAAATTCCCAAAGCGTACTTTATTCTCTAAATCGCAATGCTTTGGAAGTTGAACGTGAATGCCTACATGGCGTATGCACTCAAGCAAGATAGAGGCAATGGAATAAACTTCGTCTGCTTGATGACAATCGCCACTCTGGATGGATTCAGGAGAACTATGCAAATTCCATGATCCAGGGAGAGGGCTTTCGCTGTTTTCCTGAAGTATCTGCAGAACAATACGATCAATTTGCGGCCCGACAAAAATAACCTCATTTTCCTTTGTAAACCGAATATTGTCATTGCTTAATCGTCCATGCACATGGCCGGCAAAGTGTATCTTAACTAAATACTGAAGAACTTTTTCAATACAGGGTTCAACATCCTCCCAAGTCCTTGAATGGTCACTAGTCAATAAGCGATCCTTTAATGAATCGCATGATTCGGTTAAAATTACGATGAATGGGTAAGGTTTTGAATGAGGATCGATATGCGAAACCGTATGCCATGATTGCTCAGTGGAATCCAACCATTCGGTCAATCGTTGTAACAAAACCTCCAATAAAGAAGTGTCTCTGCAAAATGCTTCTGGAGGGAAATAAAGGACCACCTCACTCTCTTCATCCCGATCCTGAGCCAACCAGTAGGCACTGGATTCACTCGTTCTGAATAATTCAGACTTCAGTACAAAACGTGCTTGCGACAAGCGCTGTCCCGCCTGAAGTTGCTGATGCCCCGATTTAAGGGGAGCATCATCCGAATACACTTCACTCATGAATTTGAATCATTTACTGCTCACTATTCTGCACGTAACTGCCAATGAATCCAATCCAAATTAGATCTGTCATTGCTTCTTGAAATGGACCAATTATAATTTGGAAAAATGAAGAACATACTCGATTTGGCGATAACAAGCCCATCTGTCATTCCTGAATTGGATTCTAATTTCCGACCAGCCATGCTGGCTCATCAATCGTTTCTGAAGTCAGCTTCTTCACTGGAAGAAATTACTGATGTCAAAATAGTTCTGACTCGGCCTGATGAAAGTGCTTACTCTTTCAAAACGTCCATCCTGGCCCCAAAAGCAAAGTCTTCTTCCCTCAATTTCTTTTTCCTGGAACGATTTATCAAATTCCTGCTTTGGTCTCGCGGCGCGGCAAAAATTTATTGCACAGCTCCGAGAAGTTTATGTGACGAGTTGAATCGTCACTACGAAAGCAATGCAACCGGCCAATGGGATGCAGACATGATGGGACACCGCATCTTCGAGGAAGATTTTGAAATCATCCACTGCAGTGAAGCTGATTTACCGGAAGAAAAGAGTCATACTGCCAATTTAGGCAGGCACATGGAAGGATGCCGAATTGGTTTTGATCTGGGAGGAAGCGATCGAAAGATAGCGGCCCTGATTGATGGTAAAACAGTCTTTTCAGAGGAAATTGTCTGGGATCCCATTCCTCAAACAGATCCTCAGTGGCATTATGATCATATCATGGATACGCTCAAGGTCGCCGCTTCTAAATTGCCCCGTGTCGATGCCATTGGAGGGAGTGCAGCCGGGGTCTATGTAAATAACAGGGTTAAGGTGGCCTCACTCTTCAGAGGCGTTTCTGAATCGCAATTCAACAGTCGAGTGAAAGATCTATTTCTCGAACTCAAAAGAGACTGGGGTGATATCCCTTTTGAAGTAGTAAATGATGGCGAAGTAACTGCATTAGCCGGCTCCATGAATCTGAATCGAAATGCCGTTCTAGGCATTGCCATGGGTACCAACCAAGCCGCGGGATTTGTCACACCCACTGGTCAAATCACGCCTTGGTTGAATGAGCTCGCTTTTGTTCCTGTGGACTATCACCCGGAGGCTCCAAAAGATGAATGGTCAGGTGATAGAGGGTGTGGAGTGCAATATTTCTCCCAACAGGCCGTAGCTCGCCTCATCCCCAGCTCAGGCATTAAGGTCCCTCAGGGGATGCCTTTCCCTGAACAATTGCTTGTCGTGCAGCAAAGAATGGCTGAAAACGATCCCAAAGCCGCAGCAATCTACAGGACGATGGGGGTTTATCTGGGATATGCTTTGGCGCAATACAGTCAGTTTTATGACTTCGAACACTTGCTAATGCTGGGACGTGTCATGACAGGAACAGGGGCTGATCTGATGATTCAAAAAGCAAAGGAAGTTATCCAAAAAGATTTTTCAAATCTTGCAGAAAAGATTCAGTTTCATACCCCGGATGAAAAGTCCAAGCGGCACGGGCAAGCAATGGCAGCTGCCAGTCTCCCTGACACGGCATCTGACTGACCCTACTTGAGCCCTGAACGAACCGCTTCGAGGATGATTTGATTGTCATCTCCCGCCTTCCATACAATTTCCAGGAATTCGGGTAAAGTTAGACCGTTTGAAGCTAAAAAAGAACGATCTCCACCGCATCCATACATGGTGTTTTGATCTAATTCCCCTCTCATTTTGGCGCGAGCTTTGGCAATAATACGTGGCAACCAGGGAATACCGTCCATGGCTTTAGTTTTTGCGGGAAGTTGACTGGATGGAATCTCGACATTGCTGGCGATCCCATTTTGTATTTCACGCAGGTATCGATTTCGGATCGCAGCAACCTGCAATACGGTCTCAAAATCAGGTTCACCGTAGTTACATTGATCCTCTATGAAATCGAATAATTCCTGAGGTTTGCACCCTATGGAGGCAAGAAAAGTTGTTTCCTCATTCGAAAAGAAGGAAGAAGCAACTCGGTCACCTGACTGATAATTCTTCTCCCCCCGATCAAAGATCTCCTTGAACTGTTTTCCCCATGAAATTTGGTGATTATTCATGCTAGGAATTTGCATGAATAATCATGCTTGTCCAATCATCGCTTGAATTTTTGCCTTTGCCTCATTGATGGACTCAGTCCATCATTACGGCATGACAAACCGATTTGATTTAAAAGGCGATGTGGCCGTGGTTATTGGCGGCACTGGCAGTCTGGGGGGAGCAATTGCACAGGGACTGGCTGAAGCTGGAAGTCAAGTAATCATCCTTGGGCGCAATTCCCAGAATGGAGAAGCCAAGGCATTGAGCATCAGAGAAAACGGAGGCAAAGCTGATTATGTCAAAGCCGATGCAATGAGCGCAGAAAGTTTAAAGGCAGCACATGCAACCATCCGCAAACAATTCGGACCTCCCGTTATTTTGGTGAATGCTGCTGGCGGGAATGATCCAAAAACAACCCTGACCGGCGATTTCACGTTTGACCAAATCCCATTGGAAGCATGGAGAGGCAACTTTGATCTCAACCTTGTGGGTGGTGTTTTTCTCCCTTGCCAGGAATTTTGCCCAGCCATGGTCGAATCAGGCAAAGGCAGCGTCATCAATATAGCAAGCGTTTCGGCTCATATCCCATTGTCACGGGTCGTTGCCTATTCTGCCGCGAAGGCCGCCGTGCTAAGCCTCAGTCAATTTCTGGCACGCGAATGGGCTGGATCAGGCGTTCGAGTCAATACGATCACTCCTGGTTTTTTCCCTGCTGAACAGAACCGTAAAATTTTGTTTAATGAAGACGGAACGCCAACCGAACGTGCAGGATCCATCATGGGTCATACACCCATGGGTAGGTTTGGTAATGCGGAGGAATTGATCGGTGCAGCAGTCTTCCTGGCGAGTCATGCTGCCAGTAGTTTTGTAACTGGCACGGACATTCGTGTGGATGGCGGTTTCCTGAGTCAAACCATTTGATCCCCCCTGACCCCATATAATCTCATGGCCTCACTCATCGCACCTGATCAAACATTTCTGGATCCAGCCAGCGTCGGTAAATTCTTGAAATCCTCGGTTAGCCATGAAACGTTCAGAAACAAGCGTATTCTGTTAATCGTTCCAGACAGCACTCGCACAGCTCCGGTCGGCATGGTTTTCAAACATTTATTTGAGCAACACCATGCCGAGGTGAAGTCAATGGACGTCCTCATTGCTTTGGGTACTCATCAACCAATGAGTGAAAAAGCCATTTGCGATCGATTGGAAATAAGCATTGAAGAGCGCAAAGAGCAATACGAGAAGGTCCAGTTTTTCAATCACGAATGGGACAACCCGGAAGCACTTCAACAAATCGGCACGATCACTTCTGAAGAAATAAGTGACCTGACAAAAGGACGCTTCTCAATGGAGGTTCCCGTCAGCGTGAATAAACGCTTATTCGATTACGACCAAATCATCATCATTGGCCCCGTTTTCCCTCACGAGGTGGTTGGATTTTCCGGGGGGAACAAGTATTTGTTTCCAGGTGTCAGCGGCCCAGAGGTTCTAAATTTTTTCCACTGGCTGGCGGCAATTATTACCAACCCCAAGATCATCGGTCATAAATGGACTGCTGTCCGCAAGGTGATTGACCGAGCAGGGGCTTCCGTGACGATCCCCAAGTTAGCCCTTTGCATGGTGGTTACGCATCAAGGGTTACGGGGAATATTTACTGGCACACCAGAATCAGCCTGGGATGAGGCTTCCAGTCTTTCTGCAAGAACGCATATTGAATACAAAGAAAAACCTTTTCAGACCATCCTTTCTTGTGCTCCGGAAATGTATGACGAATTATGGGTAGGCGGAAAGTGCATGTATAAGTTAGAGCCGGTCTTGGCGGATGGGGGTGATTTGATTATATACGCCCCGCACATCAAGGAAATCAGTCTCACCCATGGTAAGATCATCCGTGAAATAGGATACCATTGTCGTGACTATTTCCTGAATCAATGGGAAACATTCAAAAATTACCCTTGGGGCATCCTTGCTCATTCCACACACGTTCGAGGTGTCGGTTCATGGGAAAATGGACAAGAAAAACCAAGAGTGAATGTCATCCTTGCAACCGGGATTCCAAAAGAAGTTTGTGATGAAATCAATCTTGGATACCTGGACCCCACGACCATAGAACCCGAGTCCTATGCCCATCGTGAACATGAGGGAATTCTCTATGTTCCCAAAGCAGGTGAAGTTCTTTACCAGCTCAACAAGCCTCCATCCTGGGCAAAGCCGGGCAATGATTAGATTCCATCCCATGTTTTCAACATGTACGAAGTAACCCAACTCAGCAACGGAACAAGGATTGCCACGGCTCATATGCCTCAAATGGCAAGTGTTTCTCTTGGGATCTGGTCGGGCAGCGGAAGCCGTCACGAATCAGCATCCCTTAATGGCGTTTCCCATTTTATTGAACACGTCTTGTTTAAAGGCACAAGCCGTCGTAATGCCAAGGAAATTTCAGAATCTGTGGAGGGAATCGGCGGGTATTTGAATGCCTTTACCTCTGAGGAAAATACCTGTTACTACGCAAAGGCACGTGCGGATAAATGGGAAATACTTGCCGATGTGCTCATGGACATGTATCTCAATCCGTCTTTTGATCGCGATGAAGTAGAAAAAGAACGGGAAGTGATTCGAGAAGAACTGGCCATGTACCTCGACCAGCCAAGTCAACATGTTCTTGAATTATTGAATGAAGTTCTTTGGCCAAATCACCCGCTCGGACGGTGCATCACCGGCACGAACAGCTCCATTGATCGCCTGAAAGCAGGTGATTTGAGGCGTTACTGGAAGAAACATTATGTTTCCTCCAATACAATCATTGTAATTGCTGGCCCTCTGGAGCATCAAACGGTCGTAAAAAAACTAAGCAAGTATGCGCGCAGAATCACGAAAGGTAAATTACCAGGCTGGAAACCAATCAAGCTTACCCAGCATTCTCCCCAGTTCCAGATCCGTCCGAAGCATTCCGAACAGATCCATTTGGCTTTGGGGATCAAAACCTCGTCTCGACATGATGAGCATAGATACTCCCTGAGGTTGTTGAACACAATGCTCGGAGAAAACATGAGCTCCAGACTTTTTCAGCGTCTGCGGGAAGACCACGGCCTAGCATACACTGTCTACTCCAATCTCGGCTTTTTTGACGACACCGGATTTTTAACTATTGCTGCGGGTATTGATGCCACCCATCTTGAAAAATCAATGGAGCTGATTCATGATACTTTATTAGAATTTTGTCGTAAAAAGCCATTGCGCAAAGAGCTGAATCAGGCCCGGGATTATTTAATCGGGCAACTCGATCTGCATCTTGAAAACACGGAAAACCACATGATTTGGCTGGGAGAACAAATTCTTGGTTTCGGCAAGCCATTCCCCTCAAGCTTGATACGTGAACGACTGATGGCCGTAACCGGAGAAGAAGTCAATCGTACGGCTAACTTGTTTTTCAAACCACAACATCTGAACCTGGCGATCGTCGGCAAGGTAGCAAAAAAGAGAATCCAAGTCCTTCAAAACTGGTTACAATAATCACCTGAACTTTAACTGTAAAAAATGTCTCGCCAACAACTCGCCAAATTAGATCAGTTAAGCACCGGGCAAACGCTTAAGTTTAATTATAGGCAAAACGGCGTCCCTCGTGAAGGTTTCCTTGTGCGTTTGAAGGACACTTGGGTGGCCTATGAAAACAGGTGCCGGCACATTGCTATCAGTTTGGATTTCGACAATGGAGAGTTTTTCACACAGGATGGAAAATATCTGTTTTGCCAGACACATGGAGCGGTTTACGAACCAGATACAGGACTATGCGTCCACGGCCCATGCAAGGGGGCAAACTTGTTCTCCATTCCTCTGGAGATAGGTGAATCAGGAGTCTGGATTGACGTGGAGTAAGTCATCACTTTCTGCCAAGAAATGTGCGTGTTCATTTTTTTCAATGAACAAATTACAATCATGAGAATAATTCTCTACAAGGAACTAGCGGCAAGAGGTAATCCTAATCCCTAATCTCAAAAGCCTCAGGAATCGAATATGCATTGTGAAAAATGGTATCCTCATTTTGCGTTTTTTGCATTTTGTGATATTGTAAATCCATAAAAAATTCATTCCTAGAACAATCTGTAAGATACATGAGGACCATTGCAAAGCTACCTCACTTTAATTGCGCCATGACATTTTGATCCCTATGGACGATGCTTACCTAACCATCAATGATCAGTCATTCGTGTATCCTTTTATCCTTTAAATTTCGTTTACAGTTTTCATCAAGACCTTCAATCAACAAAACCAAGAATGAAAAACACCCATCGAATCCCGGTCACAGATTCGTCTATTGAAAGATCAATGATTGACGAGAACACAAAAAAGGGATGGGAGCATTATGTCAGGCACCTCGAAAACTCCGCATCTTCGAGAGAGATAGAAAAAAAACTGAAATCACAAAAAGGACTTGTGGGTCACATTATTTGAACGAATTGACTATTCCACATCGTAGCCCCGCCACATCCACACCAAAGTGTCTGCCAGTGTGTGTTCAAACACCCTGCGGTCACAATGTTTCGAGTCTTTACTGAAAATGTAACGATAGCTGTATCCTTTAGCCTTGAGAGCCGCTGCTGTTCGTTCATTGGCCATGACCCAATTGTGATAGGTTTCTTCAGGATCGTTTGCCCGGTTGTCGCGCTCAGATACGTGAGTAAAGATTCGCAACGGTTTTTTAGGAGTATTTTCAATCAACTTCAAATTAGAATGGTATTCCCAGGCCCCCAACGGGAATGAAGTTTCTTCAGGGGCATCGTCATCCTGCTGATCTACAAAAGTTCCCGAATAGGTGATCAAGCGCCGAAACAAATCCGGACGGAACCACCCCATAGTCAATGCTGCGGCACCTCCCGAGCTACATCCCATCACCCCCCTGCCCCATGGATCTTTTGTAAATGCCATACGAGGATAGGCTGCGCGGATTTCATCATTATTCAGGACCGCTGGGAGAACCTCCTCTTGGATGAAAAGCGCCAATCGGTCGGACATTGTATCATACTCCAGTCCTCTTTGACTATTCTTACCGTCATTTCCTCCGTTTTGAACGGAGATAACAATAAATGGGGGCAACTTCCTGGCCGGATTGGCGCTGATGGTCAGATTGTCGAGCGCATGACGAACGAGATCCAGGCCACCAGGTCCATCGTGCATCACTAGCAAAGGAGCTTTCGTTCCATCTTCATAGGCAGCGGGCACATATACAAAAATCTTACGCTCTTCCCTCACTGGTTTTTTCTCAGGCTCAAGGGTCGCATCATTTCCTTTGAATATTCTACTGTCAGC
>Ga0233432_10000898_pt1 | contig 28717 bp, 26 predicted proteins | sample SI_122_August201_6_FD_179870 | JGI IMG/M metagenome (GOLD analysis project Ga0233432, IMG submission 179870) | Seawater microbial communities from Saanich Inlet, British Columbia, Canada - SI_122_August2016_10_MG | ecosystem: Environmental > Aquatic > Marine > Inlet | place: Canada: British... | reverse complement strand
TGGAACTTTGCAGGGAATTAGAGTCTGATTTATAGGATTAATAATTTTTTGAATACTTAAATTAACAACTATTTTCTTTATAGGTCTCATTAAACATTACATTTTTATAACCCTATCATTGTTAATAATAAGTTAAACTTTCTTTTCGGTATCACATTATTTTTTTTGATAACCACAAAAAAAATAACTAAATGAAAACCATAAAGATTACTTCAAAAAAAATTTATAAAATTTACTCTGAATAACCTAAATAGATTATTGACTTGATAAAATAATTTATAGCCTGTTAAAACCTCAAAAAATATTTGGAAATCGCCATGCTGGGTAAACAAGAAATCGTTGATTTTTTAACTAAAGCATCTAAAAAAAATGCTGCAACATATTCAAGTGCTTCTGAAGCACGCAAAGCTGTCGACAGTACTTTTGCTGCCATACAAGCTATATCTACATCAAATAAATTCGACCGCTTAACTATCGTAGGGTTCGGGTCTTTTAGAAAAGTAAAACGAGCTGCTCGTAAAGGAACTAACCCTTCTACGGGTGAAGCTATAAAAATTAAAGCAGCAAAAACATTAACTTTTAAAGTTTCTAAATCCTTTAAAGAATCTCTCAAATAATTCCTTTATTTTTAGATCAGGTAAAATAATTCAACAGGATTTCATTTTTTAATCGATGACACTCATTCCTTTTCCTCCCAAAGATGACAATAACTGTTTTGGTTGTGGAGGAGGCAATAATCACGGTTTAAAACTTTCTTTCATCTGGGATAGTGAAAAAGAAATCACTACTGCCACTTATACACCTCAAATTGAATATAGCGGGGGTCACAATATTTTACATGGTGGCATCATTGCAACTATTTTAGACGAAGCATGCAGTAAAATTTTATCCGGAATGAAAAAAACTGGCATGACACGGAATATTAATATCGATTATTTAAAACCAATCGAGATTGGAAAAGACATTAAAATTAAAGCATGGTGTGAAAAAATTGTGCGTCATAAATACTTTTTAAAAAGTGAAATTCTAAACCGAGACGATGAGGTGTGTGCAACGGCAAGTGCACTTTTTATGGTCTTAAAATTTTAAATTATATTACTAGAAAACTATCACAAAAGCCTTCTGACATTGACTTAACACATTTTAAGCTATATAGCTTATCATGGATCCAGTTCAAAAAATAACTTCAATACTTCTCGAATGTCTGCCGATAGAAGTAGCTGAAGGGCTATCAAAAGAGTTCATTTCCAAAAAAATTGAATCTCCAAAAGATTCAAAAATGGGTGATCTCGCATTTCCTTGTTTTTTACTTGCTAAAGCGATGAAAAAGGCTCCACCAATGATAGCAAATGAATTGCTAGCACAGGTCGAAGAAAAAGTAAATCAGAGTGAACTACTAGAAAAAGTCATCGCTGCGGGTCCTTATCTAAACTTTTTTATCAGCAATACGCATTTAGCTCAAATCATTCCAGCAATTCTCGATGGGGATTATTTAAATCCTGAAAAGTCAAAAAATGAAAAGGTTATGATTGAGTATTCACAACCTAATACCCATAAAGCATTTCACGTTGGTCACATGCGTAACGTTGCTCTTGGGGATTCACTTTCACGCTTATACAAATACGCAGGATACGATGTCATGGCCGTTAATTACATTGGTGATGAAGGCACGCACATAGCAAAATGTTTATGGGCTTATCAAAATTTATTCGATGGTGAAGTTCCCGATGATAATCGCGGAGAGTTTTTAGGTGATCTCTATGCAAAAGCAGACGAATATTTAGATTTATCTGCAATGACAAAATACCCCTTTCCAGATTACATTTGTGCTGAAATCACAGAAATTAAAGAACACCCCAACGAGAGCAAATGGAAAGTCCTCAAACTCAATGCCGGTAGCACAACAAATACTGTTGTATGTGGCGGTGATGGTTATGAAATAGGCAACAAAGTTGTTTATGCCATGCCCAATTCTAAACTTGGAGGTCGTTTCGTTATAGAAAAAGACATGAAAGGCGTTACTTCACAAGGATGCATTTGTAGTGAAGGTGAATTGGGAATAAGCGATCAAAAAAATAAAATTTTCATTCTCGATCAAAATTCTACTGTAGGAACAGAACTCTGCGAATTAGGAAAACTTGAAGCTTTTAAAGATACTACTGATATCGTAGAATTATGGAAAAGTCGTAATAATGAGGTCAGTGAGGTTTTAAAAAAACTAGAAGACAAAACTTCCGATATACAAAAGCTATGGTCTGAAACAAAAGAATGGTCTTTGAACGATTTTAAATCAATATACTCATGGGTGAATTGTGATTTTGATCATTATTTTTACGAATCAGAAGTTGGTGAATCTGGAAAAGAAGTCGTCTTAAAAGCACTAGATGAAGGTAAATTAATAAAATCAGAAGGTGCTGTTGGTGCTGATCTAGAGAAAGAGAAACTTGGTTTTTTCATGTTATTAAAATCTGATGGAACAGGACTATATTCAACTAAAGATATCGCTCTGGCACAACTCAAGTTTGAACAATATAAAATTGATCGCTCTATCTATGTCGTAGATTTTTCTCAAAGCCTGCACTTCAAACAAGTCTTTAAAACTCTTGAATTATTGGGTTATGAAAAAGCACAAAATTGCTATCACCTACCATACGGATTAGTTATGTTGCCCGATGGAAAAATGAGTTCACGCAAAGGTAATGTAATCACTTTTTCAAAACTTAAAAACTCACTTGAAAAGCACATTTTAGAAAACTATCTCGATAGACACGATGATTGGAACGACGAAGAAAAAATAGAAGCCACGCGCACTATTTCAGTTGCAACTATTCGCTATGGCATGTTGAATCAAGATAATATAAAAAATATTATCTTTGATATGGACGCATGGACCGCAGTTAACGGTAACACTGGGCCTTACTTACTCTACGCCTATGCTAGAACTCAATCTGTGTTGAGAAAAGGTGAAAATGTTAACGCGACTCAAATTGATTTAAATTTATTAGTACACGACGCAGAAAAAACCTTGTTGACTGATTTAGGAAATTTTAAAACGATGAGTGAACGCAGTACAGTTCAAAATAAACCACAGCTCATCTGTATTTATTTATATCAATTAAGCAAGAACTTCAGTCGCTTTTTTGAAAACTGTCCCGTATTAAAAGCAGAATCTGATACTTTAGTTTCAACAAGATTAGCTTTAACACGAGCCACAGGAAAAGTTTTAAAACAAGGTTTATCCCTATTGGGGATTAACACACTTCAACGCATGTAAAGGAGAAACTATGTCCGCACTAGGAGATATATTTAAAGAAGCTAACGTCAATGAAGAAAAAGTTAAAGAAATAGTTGAAGCACTACGCGATAACCCAATGATGGCAATGGCTGCTGTCCAAGAGCTTAATTTAGGTGATGAAGTTATTGGAAAAATTATGAGCACAGTGATGAATGACCCTAATGCCATAGATGAACTCGCAAAAGAAATGGGTTTATCTGAAGACGATTTAAATAAAATAAAAGAACAAATTCAAAATCCTCCTCAAACTTAATTATTCTTGGTGGAAGCTTTTAAAAGTTTCGAAATTAAACGCTTTGAGAATGAGCAATGGAATACTCTCGATGATACCCTGAGTATTGAAGAAGCCCTTCAAATACGAATTGAACACACCGTAGGGAATATCAGAAAAAACGAGGCCCTAAGTATAACCATGAGAACACCCGGTGATGATTTTGAATTAGCCGCTGGTTTACTCTACAGTGAAGGTATTATTAATGACCGCGATCAGATTATCGACATCAATTACTGTGGTGAAAAAAGTGAAGGCAATCAATATCACAATACTGTTACTGTTAATATTGAGCCATCCTTTACTCTTGATTTAGAAAAAAGTCAACGTAGATTTTTAAGTAACTCGAGTTGTGGAATATGTGGTAAAATTAATCACGATCAATTAATTACTCATTCTACTTTAGAAAATGAAAACCCATGGTTAACTGAACAATTAGTGTTTAAAGTGATTGAGCAATTAAAAACTGATCAAATCCAATTTGCACATAGTGGAGCTAATCATGCTGCGGCGCTATACAATCAAAAAGCGGAATGTGAAGTTCTCAAAGAAGATATCGGTCGTCACAATGCTCTCGATAAACTAATTGGTTCACTTTTTCTAGAATCTGCATTTGCAAAAAAAAAAATTCTAGTTTTAAGTGGTCGCAATAGCTATGAAATGATGAGCAAAGCGGCTATTGCAAAAATAAGTGTGGTATTGAGCATTGGCGCTCCCACATCCCTTGCTGTCGATTTAGCAAAATTATATAATATTACTCTCATTGGTTTTATTAAAAAAAATAAATTCAATACTTACAATGGTTGGGAACGGTTCGTCTGAATTAAAAAAGTTTAATTTTTTTAAACACCTGTTTTTCAATAGTTTAATTTTTTAAATCCTCCATAAAAATAAATTTTTTTTATTCAAAAGTGCCTAATTTACTTGACTTCTAAAGCAATCTTTAAACTAAAATAAAAGTTTTTTTAAAGGATTATTTATGCCGACAAATAGAGGGATCACCTACGTAAAACCAGGTGTGGTAGAAGTAAGATCAATTGATTTCCCAAAACTATCATTAGGAAATCGCAAATGTAACCACGGTGTTATATTAAAAATCGTTTCAACAAACATTTGTGGTTCAGACCAACACATGGTTCGTGGACGTACAACAGCACCAGAAGGTTTAGTTCTCGGTCACGAAATAACGGGTGAAATTATTGAAAAAGGTAATGATGTTGAGTTTTTAGACATTGGTGATCTCGTTTCTGTTCCTTTTAATATTGCTTGCGGACGCTGTAGAAATTGTAAAGAAGGCAATACGGGTATTTGTTTAAATGTTAATCCAGCTCGTCCAGGTGCTGCATACGGCTACGTCGATATGGGTGGTTGGGTCGGTGGACAGGCAGAGTACGTCATGATTCCCTACGCAGATTTCAATTTATTAAAATTTCCTGATAAAGATCAAGCTATAGAAAAAATTAAAGACCTTACATTACTATCTGATATATTACCTACGGGTTATCACGGTGCCGTAACTGCTGGTACAAAACCAGGCAGTATTGTTTACGTTGCTGGTGCCGGTCCTGTTGGTTTAGCATGTGCAGCTTCAGCCCAATTACTCGGAGCAGCTTGTGTTATCGTTGGAGATATGATTCCTGAAAGATTAGAACAAGCAAAAAGCTTTGGTTGTGAAACAGTCGACTTAAGAAAAGATGCAACTCTAGCTGAACAAATTGATCAAATTGTTGGTGAACCAGAAGTTGACGCTGCGGTAGACTGTGTTGGTTTCGAAGCAAAGGGACACGGATGTGGTCACAATCACGAAGCACCTGCAACCGTACTTAACTCTGTCATGGAAGTTACCAGAGCTGGTGGTGGCATAGGCATCCCAGGGTTATACGTAACTGGCGACCCTGGAGGCATTGATGAAGATGCAAAAGTCGGTATGCTCGGTATTCGCATCGGCTTGGGTTGGGCAAAATCTCATACATTCGCTACCGGTCAGTGCCCAGTTATGAAGTATCACCGTGGCTTAATGCAAGCGATCCTTTACGACAAAATCCAAATTGCTAAGGCAGTTAATGTTGAAGTTATTTCATTAGATGAGGGTGTTAAAGGCTACGCTGATTTTGATAAAGGCGCACCTAAAAAATTCGTTCTCGATCCACATGGGATGATTGCTTAATAAAAATTAAACAGTTCAAAATATTTAAAAGGCATTCTAGATAATAGAATGCCTTTTTTTTTAGTTTATTGATTTCCAAACAAATTGGGTGTGATTAGATAAAAAAATGGTATCTATTTATTTTTTCACCTCGTGTCGCACTAGCCTCTTGAATCCAATATTAAAAATAAAACCAATTTCATAAATAATAAATACACTAGTAATCGGTATAATGGGAGCAACCATTCGGTTTAAGTGATTCGTTAAAAATGCCATTGTCACCACAAATAAAAATGAAGCTAAATATAATGACAGGAATTTTTTACTCTTCAATATAAAAAATGGAAATATTATAAAACACAATAAATGTAACGCTAAATATAATTTTTCTAAAATTTTTAAAAAATAATAAAACCCAAATTGAAATAAACCTTTGAGATCTTTATTATCCACGTGATTTGAATCAACAAAATCAATCGAACAGTATTTAGAAATCACAAAGTCATATACATTAAAATAAGCTTGCATGAACTTATTATAAAATGACCTCATTGTCGTTTTGATACTATTAACAGGGTGTACAGCGATATAATGAAAAGTTTCTTTTTGAATTTGTGCATCTAAATCACTAAAAGCTTCTAATCCGGTCCTTCCACCTTCTAACTTTTTTATTAAAAATTGATGCATCTCATCATTGTTCCAGTATTCTTCCTGGGAAGCTTGAATATGGTTTTGCATTAAAATCAAACCTCCATAATTCGACATGAAATATCTACCCGTTAATGTATGATTTCGTTTTGCCCAAATAAACATACTCGCAAATGTAATTATGAATACAACTGACATACATATCAATTGTTTTTTTTGTTTCGGAAATTCTAGGACAACATATAAAAAAAAGAATGCATATATGAATATAAAAACATTCGCTCGACACATCAACGCTGAAATAGTAAAAACAATCGAAAAAAATGAATGAAAGAACAAACCTCTCCGACAGGTTTTAATTTTTAATTGCGTATAGTGAAATATTCCTGCTATAACAAAAAAAGAAGTTATTATTTCAGGTTGTATTCCACTAGAACGGGTGATATAGACTGGGTGTATACAAAGTATTATTATGAATAAATAAAGTTTTTTATTTGAAAAACTAAAAAAATTTGATAACAATAAAATTGAATATATCGCAATACCGATATAAAATAAATAGTTACTACAAACCACTATGAAAACTTGTTTTGTGTGATCTAAATTAATCCAAGAACTCATTTTTTGACATATCGCAATAAAAAATGGATACCCCGGAACTCTCGCAATATTTGCTTCATATTGATTAGATTTAATAGTATTTGGAGCCCAATGAAATGAACGGTTTGGACTATCGCAAAACGCTTTTTTTTCTATTAAATTCTCTGCAAGCATCCAATATACTTCAGGTTCCGTACTCGTTGCCGGCCATGTACCCGTTGGACTAAAAAGCTCAACTCCTTCCCAATTAACTTTTGGAGATGGATTTTGTAAATGGTATGAAAAAAAAGATACGAGCGTAGAAATAAAAATAGCAAAATAAAGTGTGTTTTTATTTATCTCACAATTTTTCATTTAACTCGATTCCTAATGATTATAGCCTTACCTTTTTTAATTAAAAAAAATAATTAAAATCCAGTAAAATCACCAATTTGACCTGAACCACCACCTCCGCTATTAAATTTATCACGTTCCATGATATCATTAATATTGCTCGAAGCACTTTTTTGAGTCATCAGACCTGCATAGATAAGAATACTTAATGCCCAACAGTCTTCAGGTCCAGCGATTAATGCTGTACGATGATTACTTTCTTTTTCCAATGTATTTTGATACTCATCGATAACACGATCAATACCTTTGGACAATACTTCTAATTGGCTACCCTCATGTCTGAAATTGAGTCCTGGAAATTTAAATTGCCTCCCCATGATAACTCGCATTTCATCTTCATTCTCTTCGTATTCATCTCCAAAGCCTGAAAAGTTTGGTAAATTTTCTCCTGTTAATATAACGGGTTTATCGGTATTGATTTCACCTTTACGCAAGATTGTATCGTCTTTATTAATTGCAGACTCTGCTATGAATACATAAGGTAAGCTCGTAGAACCAAAGGTATACAAGGTTGACTTGCGCTCGCGGTGAATGATCGTTTCTTTCTGAGCACGACGAAAGTGGTCGTCAAAATTATTAAAATCCATTTAATTTTCTTGGGAAGATTGTCTGCCTAAACTAAGTAAAACTTTCACTTCACCCGCTGAACGATTTATAAGTTTACCAATTTCTTGTTCGTCTTTACCTTCTTTTGATAAAGTTAATACTCGATCATACATAGTTGAACTACTATCACGTTTTTCCTTACGTTTTTCTTTACGCATTTCTGTACTTTTTTCTGTACTTTCTGTTTTGCTTTTTTTATTTTCAAGTTCTTTAATTTTTTTATCTGCATCCTCTATTAATGCTTCGAGTAAACTGGCTTTATTTTGTACTCTTGCTTCTAATTCTCTACAAATATCAACCAGTTTCACTACTTTTGCTTCATTGTAGTCTTCGACGGGATCTCTTTTTATGGCAAAAGCTTTATTTCTCTCGATTTCTAAACATTTTATTCTACGACGATTACGTAATAAAATAATTACCAAAAGCCCTAATGCTGCAAACGCGAATATAGTTGATAATTGATCTGCCATCTATATTATTAACGAATAGGCTTTTTAAACTTAAGAACACTAATACCGTATTTTTTCTCTTTTACCATTTCGTAAAGCCCTTTATCCTCCATATAAGGTACATTTTCAGGGTGTCTGATTATAATCAAACCATTCGCTGATAGATAGGGTAATAATTGGTCTTCTATTTCTAAAAACTCACCTCTCATCAGTAAATCAAAAGGAGGATCAACAAAAATAAAATCATATTCATTTTTCTTTAATATAGAAAAAACACCTGGGACTCTCCCTTGTTCCACCGTAGCTCTATCTTCACATGCCAAAGTTTTTATATTTTGTTCTAGCTTTTTAAGTATTGCTCTACCAGAATCAATAAAAGTACAATGGCTTGCACCTCTACTCAACGCTTCTAAACCAAGACTTCCCGAACCTGCAAAAATATCTAATATTTTTTTATCGACAAGATCCTTACCTAAAATATTGAACAAAGCTGAACGAAGAAACTCTAAAGGCGGACGCGTCGCATTATCTTTAGTCGTTTCTAATATTCTTCCCCGGTATTGACCTGATATTATTTTCAAAATTGTTTTCGCTTTGAGCTAGAAGGTATATCTAACATTTCCCTATACTTGCTTATTGTTCTAGTAGCAACTTTAAAACCTTTCTCGAGGATTCTTTTTGAAATCAACGCATCGCTACAAGGTTTCCCTTTATCTTCTTCTTCTATTACTTCATTCAGTGCTTTTAAAATTTTATCGCGTTCATTTACTTCTCCTCCACCCATTTTAACTTTTTTCATACTAAAAAAATGCTTCATTGGAAAAAGCCCATGATCCGTTTGAACTACTTTATCTTTAACGGTACGCGTAACTGTAGCAGCTGATATATCTAATTGAGCCGCTATCTCTTGCATTTGCAGTGAGCGTAAACCTGTTTTTCCCTCTTCAAAAAACTTAACTTGATTTTGGCAAATACTGTTGATCACTTGAAAAAGAGTTTGGTTTCTTCTGCGAATAGCTTCTTGTAATGCTTTTCCTGAACTAACGTGTTCAATAATATATTGTTTTTCTTTTTTAGTTAAACTTTCTTTTTTATACTCTTCACCTTCTAAAACAACAAGCTCAGGAATACCCTTTTTTGAAAGCGATATTGTAAATTTTCCTTTTTCTTCAATAGAATCTGCTGCATCATATTTTATATAGGCATCGGGTTGTAAAGTCATAGAAGGTACATCTGTCCATGGAGATGCGGGTCTAAATTCAAGAGATTTAAAAAATTCCATTACTTCAACTATACGTGAAACATCTGTAGCCATAGTGTGTGCAATTGTATCTAAACGATTATGGAGAAGTTCATCAAAATGTTTTTCAAGAATTTCAACTTCGAAATCAAATTCAGATCCCATACGTTTGGTTTGAATGAGTAAACATTCTTGTAGGTTACTCGCACCTAAACCGACAGGTTCTAGTTCTTCTTTGATAAAAACAAGAGCTTTTTCCCAAATTTCAATTTCTATATTTTCTTCAATATTTATATGACTTAATTCAACAATGGATTCATTTAAATAACCACGATCATCGAGATGTGTTAAAATTATTTCAACACATTTTTTTATTTCTTCAGCGGGTTTTAAATACTGAATTTGCTGATGTAAATAATCGTGTAAATCAACTGTTTCAGCTTCTATTATATTGAAAATATCTAATTCATCTTCATTATCATTACTACTACCGCTGCTGTAGTTGTTTTCATTTATGTAAGGTTCGAAATATTCACTCATAACATCGACATGATCGATCTCTAATTGTTTTTCTTCACTAACCGAATCTGATGAACCCCGATCATTGGATTCATCTAAAGACTTCATTTTTTCTGTTTCTTTAACCTCAAGCATAGGGTTAGACTCGAGTTCATCTTCTATGTGTTGTTCTAAAGCTTGAACATTTAACTGTAACACCTCTAATGACATACGCTGAGAAGGCGTTAAACGCATACTCATTGTCTGCTCTAAACGCGCATGCATGTCCATTTGTAATGCCATGATTAGCTCAGTTCTCTTCTAAAAGAAAATGCATCTCTCAAAGCACCCCGGCTCGACCACTCAATCTCTGAACCATATGCCATGCCCGTCGCTAAGCGAGATATTTTTAGTGAGAAAGGTCGCAATGTTTGAATGATTAACTCACAAGTCGCTTCTCCTTCGGTATTAGGATTGATTGCTAAAATAACTTCATCGATTTTTTCTTTTTTTAGACGTCTTGTTAAAGTATCGATGTTTAAATCTTCTGGAAACATACCTTCTAAAGGTGCGTACCTGCCACCTAAGACATGAAATCTTCCCCTATAGTCGCATATACTATCTATGCGAGCTAAATCTTGTGGCATTTCAACAACGCAAATTTTTCCATTCTCACGTTTAATATCATTACAATAAGCACATAAATCTGAATCACATAAATTATGACATAATTTACAGTATTGTGTTTTTTTAGGTAATTCTGAGAGAGCTCTAGCTAAAGCACCAATCTGTGACTCCGACTGTTTTAATAAATAAAACACAAGCCGTTCAGCTGTTTTCTCGCCAACCCCAGGAAGGCGAGAAAGCTCAGCTACGGCATTATTGAAAGCACTATGGTGTTTACTAATCAAAGATTCATTCCGGGAATGTTCATGCCACCTGTTACTTTTGCCATCTCTTCATCAGAGATTCTTTTCATTTCTTTTAAGGCATTGTTCACAGCAGCTTGAACCAAATCTTCGAGCATTTCTGGATCATCAGGGTCGATAACTTTTTCATCAATTTCTATCTTTACCAATTCCATATCACCACTCACATAAGCGGTTACTAAACCATCACCTGCTGAGGCATCGATGATTTTTTCTTTTATCGCTGCTTGCACGCTACCCATTTTGGCTTGCATGCCCTGGGCTTGTTTCATTAAATTAGATATGTCCATTTTATTCCTCGTTAAAATTACAACTATCACCCAAACTATATTGAATTTTGGGTCTATCGGTATATATAGTCCTTATTGTAGCGCCCATGATGGTTTGCAAGATTTTCAGATTTTTATCTTTGGCATATTTTTCATTGAATTGACCACCATTTTCCTCATCACTCAGTTCTAAAACTTTAGCTATATCTTCTTTTTTGGCTCCTGAGCTAAACCTAATCTTCAAATAACATTCATATTCATCTTCTAAAACTTTTTCTATAATAGAATAACACTCTTCTCCTTCTAAATACTCTTTGTGTTTTAGAAAAATATTTTCAAAATAAACAATCACTACATTGCCATCAAGGCTATCAATTTTTCCCTGGCGAAGTCTACCAGCTATATTTGGGTGTTTTTGAGCCAGATTTTTTAAGAAATCTGTCCATTTATTTTCAATTGTGGTTAAACTGATGTCTACAGACTGGTCTAATTGCTCACTGGCGAAAAGGCTGAAGTTTTTTTTTTAGGGCTCACCATCATACCCATGAGAGATGACAAGGTTGGTAAGTCCTGTAGATGCCCCAAATTCATTAAAACCATTTCCAGTGCCCAAGCCGGATCTAAACCTCGGGTAATGTTTAGTTTTCCCTGCTGCACAATATCTAATGCTTGCATGAAACCTTGAGGCGACTGTTTTTCGACAATTGATTTTACTTTTTCAATTAAATTTTCTGAAATTTGGTCACGCTCTTCTTTCATGCCTAAATGCTTTATTTTTAAAAAGCTTCTGAGTAATTGATGTAGCTGTGCTAACACAAAATCAGATTGAATTCCCGTTGTAGCGTAAACTTCCGATCGTTCAGCCAAAAACTTTAAATCGCCTGCACTAGCTTTTTCTAATAACTCTATCAATTCAGTATCAGTAAGAATGCGAAACATTTCAGCTAAATGTTCTGGCTTAATTTCGCTACCACCACTATAGGTGATCAATTGATCTAAATATGATTGCGCTGTTCGCATTCCGCCATCAGCAAAACGTGAAATGGCTCTAAGCACACCCTCCTCTGCTTTAACTTTTTCTTTTTCTAAAATTTGAATTAAGCGTGAAACAATGTCTTTCTCGCTAATGGCTAAAAAGTCAAAGCGCTGACATCTAGAAAGAATAGTTTCAGGGATTTTATGCGCTTCAGTTGTCGCAAAGAGAAAAATAACATGAGCCGGTGGTTCTTCTAAGGTTTTTAATAAGGCATTAAACGCAGCTCTTGTCACCATGTGAACTTCATCAATGATGTAGACTTTATAAGGCGCGTTTAGCGATGCATAATTTGCTGAATCGCGTATTTCTCGTATATCATCAACCCCATTATTTGAGGCACCATCGATTTCAATAACATCTTGTGAAATACCTTTTGAAATACCAATACATGTAGGGCAGGTTAAACAGGGTTCAGGACTCGTGCCCTTTTCGCAATTAAGTGCTTTTGCAAAAATTCGCGCTGATGAGGTTTTACCTACACCACGTGGGCCAGTGAATAAATAGGCATGGCCTATGCGGTCCATTTTTATAGCATTTTTTAGGGTTTCGCTGACATTTTTTTGTCCCACAAGGCTATCGAAACCTTCGGGTCTATAACGTCTTGCTAATACTGTATATGCCATGCTGATTAGTTTATCCGAGTCTATACTTTATAAAGGGCAAAAAAAAAGCCGGACCTAAAAACAGGTCCGGCTTAAAGATTAATTCTAATAAATTAAATTAGAATTTAAGTGAACTACTTACTGTAAAACCTGTAGCATCATCTTTTGCTGTATCACCATGATCCCAGCTGAATGCACCAGCACGGAATGTAACGTCTTGAGAGTATTTCCAAGATGCTGTAAGGTCGATTTCTAGACCAAGATCATCTTTAGCAACACCTGCAGTGTCATCAGTGAACATGTGTAAACCTAAACCAATTTTAGTTGATTTACGTGGGCTGATCCAACCATTTAAGCGAAATACATTGTATCCACTTACTGTAGCTGCTCCACCACCGTAATTTACCATTCCTGCACCAAAGTTTAAGTCACGAACTGCTGAATCAGCACCTGTTCCTTCAACGTAAAGTGATTGGTTTTCAGCACCAGCAGAACCGTTGGCGATAGATTGCCATGCAAGAGCATTTGTTCCAGTTCCTGTACCTTCTTGAGAATAATACTCAACATTGATTGTTGGCTTCATGTCGAAATCAGCAAACGCATACTCAGCACCTAAAGTGATTTGTAATGGGTTACCATCTGTTGAAACACCAGCAGATTCTCTATCGACACTTTGACCAGCGATTTCACCGTATAATTCAAGAGATTCACCGATAAAGTAATCTAAACCAACACCGTAATGAACGATGTTTTCGTTAGTTGTTCCGCTATTTGAACGGTGGTTCAAGTATGCGATTACTAAACTATCATCATTCAACCAGTATTCACCATAAACACCTAACAATTCTTGGTCAGTATCGTTTGATCCTGTTCCCAAAGCTTGATCGCTGAATTTTGCAAAGTAACCTTTAACGTCTAAATCACGAGTTGAGTAATTACCAACCATTGCGATTGGATCAGACCAACCCCATGAAAAACCTTTATTATCACGTAGTGAAAAGTTAAGGTTTTGTTTACCTAAAGTCAAAGAAAAATTTCTGAAAAGAAAGTCATTCATTTTGAAATAAGCTTGATCAACACCTAAACCGTATCTATCTGCTGCACCAAATGCAGCAGAAAAATTTGTTCCCGCAACAGCGTTGTCCAATTCTAAGTCTAAACGAGCACTAACGTCTTGAGAAAATTTCATTTTGAAATCTAAATCAACATCAAGTCTAAATTGTGAATCTGTTCCACCTGTTTTTCCTTGATCAAGAACATATCCACCTAGAGATGTTCCACCTTTGATTTCCAATTGTTTTAAACCAGCATCAGCTGTTGATAAACTGATCATTGCTAGAAGAGCAAGAGCTCCACTAAATTTAATTCCTGTTTTACCTATCATTTTTGTTTCCTATAAATTAATTAAAAAAGTATAAATTGTTAATATGTTTCAGATCGGTATCTTACCGACGTATACGTAGTTTATCTTACCCGTATATCTATTTTAAAGTTTCAATGATATATCCTTCGCTTACAATATCAGGACTGACCTGACGTGACCTTTTCACCTCCTTTTCGAAACCCCGGCATCACCCGTGTTGGTTGTTTCATTGTTTGCTGCATCACTTTTTAATATGTGAGTATTGTAAAAGGCTTATTTTAAAGGGTGGTTTAACAGTCAAGCTGGAATCACATAATAAGTGAGACGCTTTTGTTAGTTATATACAAGTATTACAACAACTTATTCCTAAAAAGCACTAGATGTATTACATTTACAACGATATACACCTATAATTAGTCTTTAGTGATATTTCACAATTGTTATAATGCATTGTCTTTATTTCCTATTTTAACCACGATTTCTCTCTTTCGCACGCGAATTTGAACATTTCCAGGAAATACTTCAGGCCAATAACCAGTTTTTTCCCAATTTAAAATAGAGTACATTGATTGGACATGACGACGCGAAATTTGTTTTCCTCCACCTGCCCATTGTGATAATATTTTATAACACCATTCTTTTACAATGGGTTTAGGGTAATTTCCAAAAAATGATTTTGAAAACAATAATTCTCCATTATTATTTTTTCTGACCGTTAAATCTTTCTCCATCTCTTCTAAACAATCTTTTTTCCATTCATCTATTTCTTTTAACGATTCAGAAAAATCTGCTAAACGCTCGCTTACACCTGGTTGTAAATCTTCTAATAATCCAAATAATTCATTTCTTATTCGGTTGCGTTTATAATTATTTTGTGCATTGCTAGGGTCTTCAAAAGCTTTGATATTTTTATGCTCTAAAAAACTCTTTAGCTGATCTGGATGACATTTAAGCATGGGTCTAATAAAAATAGTGTTATCTACTTTAAATGATTCACGCATACCCGTTAAACCATTAATATCACTGCCTCTTAACAAATGTAACATAAAGCTTTCACTTTGATCCAATTTATGATGTCCAAGTGCTACAGTTTTCACTCCCTTTTCATTTGCCATTTTTGCTAATGCACAATACCGCAAATTCCTTAAAAATTCCTCACTGTGGTTTTGCGAACGTGTTAGATGATGAGTAATAATTTCAACACCAGTATTCATAGCTAATTCTTCAATATAAACACATTCTTCTTCGCAACTTTTAAGCTCGCGCGCCTGATGGTCAATATGAAAGCCTATCACATTATTTACCCCAAACTTTTCAATTGCCACTAATAAAAGAGCAACTGAGTCTTTACCTCCACTCAATGCAATAGCAATTTTTTGCTCTTGGATGGGTAAATTGAAATCAAATTCGCTTAGAATTGACACATTAACTATAATTGTGAATAAAAGCCAACTATATCAAAAAAGTTGGTTTTTAAAATTTCTTATATAAAATAATCTACCTTTGCGATTAAATACTAAATTCGAAATTAATTATACATTAAATGAAAGAGCAACTTTTGGTTTGACTTTTGGAGCTTCTACCTTCACTGTTTCACCTTGACTGTTTTCTGTTGGTACTTCTTCAGCTGCATTTTCTAAAGCCTCTGACCAACTTTCTCTTAAACCTTTGAGCAAGACAATTACCTGATCAATTCGTTCAATATCTTTTTCTTTGTGCGCTTCTACTAATTGTTTGAACATAAAATCATATAAACGAGCTAAATTTTCAACCAATTCTGGGAAAATTTCTTTTTTTAATGCGCCCATCAATTCACAGATAATACTTTCTGCTTTTGTTAAATTAAGAGAAAAATCGTGTGGGTCTTTATTATCGACTTGTTTTTTGCATTTCTCTAAAGCTTTTATTGCTCCACCGTAAAGTAAAATAATTAATTCACCTGGCGATGCATTCAGTATTTCATCGTGAATGTATTGTTTATCGAGTTTATTATTCATCAGTTTAGTCTTATGTATTATTATCTTCGATTAGTCCTTTTAACTCATCTCTAATTTTAGCTCTAGTTTGAATAAATGTTTCTCCTGGAATCGTTTTGATAACTTTGCCATTGTCATCAACAATAGAAACGACATAACCACCTACATCAGCTTTTTCAATTTTATATGAAATATCAACTGACATATCTTCAAAAAAACCATTCATAGCCACAGCTCTAGATTCTAAAAACTCTACCTCGTTACCACTGCTAACGGCAGCACGATATTCCTGAATCTCAATCTCTTTCAGTGTAGGAGCTGCTGATTTGACTTCGGGAGCAGGAGTTTCAGCTTTTTTAACCGGCACAGCAGCTGGTTGAGCTGAATTAACAATTGTATTTAATTGAGCTTGAAGATCAGATGTGCTTATTTCCATTTAATTACCTTTTTGAAATTCTACTTCGGAGTTTAAGTATCGGTTAATTGTATTCATTTCTTAAATTTTCAATGAAATTATTTTGATTTTTCAATAAATAAAAAGCTTTTGCCTTTTAAATTTATTATTCTTCGTATTTTTCATAAGCTTCAACAATAGACATCACAACAGGATGACGAACAATATCTTCATTTTTCAATGTTGAAAAAACCACATTTTTAACATCTTTTAAGACTTTTTTTGCGTGAATCATGCCTGATAAAACCCCTTTTCCCAAATCAATTTGAGAAATATCACCTGTAATCACCGCTCTTGAATCCTTTCCTATTCGGGTTAAAAACATTTTCATTTGTTCTTGAGTTGTGTTTTGTGCCTCATCGAGAATGATGAAACAATTGTTTAAAGTACGACCTCTCATATAAGCAAGAGGTGCAATTTCAATAATATTCTTTTCAGCGTAGTGTTCTGCTTTAACCACTCCTAAAAATTCTTTTAGGGCATCAAAAAGAGGTAATAAATAGGGTTTAATTTTTTCATTTAAATCACCTGGCAAAAATCCAAGTTTCTCGCCAGCTTCAACTGCAGGACGAACTAAAACAATTCTTTCTACTTTTCCAGCTAACAGATACTGAACCGCCATACCAACAGCCAAAAATGTTTTTCCACAACCCGCAGGACCCAAAGAAAAAGTGACAACATTATTCCTTATATCATCAAGGTATTTTTCTTGGCCTTTAGTGCAATGTTCAACTACTTTTTTTCCACCTTTAGAAGTCTTTGAAGCACTATTTTCACTAAGTGTATTCAAATAAAACGTACATACATTCTGAAGAGCTTCTTTATTATACTTTTTACCGCGATCGTATCCCTCTAGAATCGTTTGAACTGTTTTTTCACATAGTTCAACCCGCTCGTCTTCTCCCTGTAAAGACATTTTCCCTTTACGGAGATGAATACGAACATCAAAACTTTCTTTTAGAATGCCAATTTGCCAATCTTCAAAACGACTTAAATGCTCACTGCATTCCCCGTTTATTTCAAGTCGTTTTCTCAAATAAGATAACTCTTATTTTGAAGTGAGAATTGTCTCAGATAGCTTTTTGAATTTTTCCGCTTTTGATGCATCTTGTGCATACACGTGCAGAAATCACGCCACCTTTAGCAGTTTTAATACGAATTTTTTTCAAGTTTGGTAAAAAACGTCTTTTCGTTTTTCCTGTAATGTTTAAACCAATGCCACCTTTACTAATAGCAATTCCACGGTAGGTATAAGTTCTACCAGCTACTGGGCCTTTATCACATACACTGCATTTACGAGACATTTTCTAAACTTCCTAATGTTTTGGGGGGCGGAGCAGAATAAGGGTGAGTCGAATTGTTCAAATATTCTTTAAATCATCTGATTTACAAAGGCGACTATATTTTAAACAAACCTCAAAAAACACCTTGAATAGAGCTTACATGCAGTTGTTATTATCAATAATCCGTTTAACCGTGAAGCCTATTGAAATAATAATATGTTTATCAAGTGGAAAAACACAACATAATATTCAAACTTTAACTTATATCTTTTTTTGAAGATTTAAAAATTTTTAATTTTCTAAATATAGAAGCAATTTTTTTTGCTCTTCGTTATCTTCTAGCTTTGAAATAAGTTTTTTAATTTCTTTCTTTTGCTCATCTGACCCTGAATTCATTGCCTTAAAATTTTTGATTTTCAAACGACAACTCTGAAATAAAGCTTGTTGCCTTTTAGAATCTTTGGGAAATAAATAATAAAAATCTAAGAAAGCACTGGCCGCTTTAACTGGCTCTTTTAACTTTAACATTTTAGCATATTCAATATAAGCCTTAGCTCGAATATTAGAAGTTGCTACAGCTTTATCGATAACCCATTTAAATTTCTCAAAAGCTTTTTCATTATCTTCAATATATAAAAAATACTCACCTAATAAATATTCTTTTTGACATTTAAGTCTAAAGGGTTTTATATCTTTAATTTGATTTAATTTTGAAATAATATTCGTAATTTCTTTTTGATCCCCCTTTTTTTTGTATATGTGAAAAGACTTTATTAATGCTTTAAAACTCCATTCAGTTAATGTCTTACTTTTTGCCAATTCAAGTAAAATATTGCTCCCACGATCAAATGTATCAGCATTTTCTAAATATAAATCTGCAGCTTCATACTTTAATTTTATCACTTTATCGCTATATTCTTCTCTTTTTTCTAAACGAATTGAATAATGCATTTTTTGGTCAGCAGCTTTTATATTCCTGTCGACTTTAAAATAATGAGATATGAGTTGTTCTTCTATGCGGTTCAAACCATCAAAATCAATTGATGATTGCAAATACTCAGTTAAAGCATCTCTTGCACTATTATTTTCTTGAATTAAACTATAGCATGCGTAGCGTAAATATGCAATTTCTGCTTTATCTACTTGGTTAAGAGAGGCTACCTCATCGATGATTTTTAGAGTAGCTTGGATTTTAATATTTTTTTCTTTTTGGTCTTTTTCAACTTTTGCATCGTCATATCTAATATGAGAAAGTTGAATATAATAATCTGATTTTAAAGATAAATCTGCAGTATGTTTAATCGCGAGTTGTAAGTTTTCTATGGCGACCTCAATCAGTTTTTGCGATTTTACCAACATTGCTTTTTCATAATACGCTAAGGCCAAAAATGGGTTTTCTAATCCACGCCTAATAATAACATCGAGATGACTTAATATATTAACTGTTTGAAGTGAACGATAATATCTAGATAACATTGGCGCTTTACTTGAAAATTCTTGATAATTTCCAAATTTATTTTCTTTAAACCCTTCGATAAACCTTGTCTTTAATTCAACAAATATCATACTCTCTTTGTGTATAACAGAAGGTATTATGATATTTCCACCAGAATTACCTCTATTCGCTTCTATAAAGGCTTTTTCTTGAGTTTTGCGTAAATTTTGAATATCTTCAGAGATAAAAATGTTTAATCCATCTGTAATAGCTGTTTTACTTAATATTGAATTAGCATCTTTCGCTTCGTCCCAACACTGAGTTAAAACTCTACTCAACTTTTCATGCAGAGCTAATAAATCAGCTTCATTTTCCGTTTTATCTTTTTGATTTAGTAGTTTTTCTCTTTCGTAGAAACATTCAACCACAGGATTTGTTTTCATCACACACAAAGCTAATTTATAATGTAAACCAGGTGCTAAACTTTCATCACCTTCAAGAAGCAAGTCTCTGTATATCCCTTGGGCTTTATATATGCTACCACTACCGAAAAGTATTTCAGCTTTTTGTAATTGAATATCAATACGGTAATCTAAAGGCACTTGCATTGCAATCATTGAATCCAGCATACCTAAAGCCATTTGATATTCTTTTAATTCAAAATATACTGTGCTTAAGTTTTTCTTTGCTTCTAGCTTTATTTCTTTTATTTTTGACTCACTAGCTATGACTAAAAAATCTTTAGCACGCAACCAACTATTTAAATGCATATAAGCTTGCCCACTCAAAAGAGATGCCTCATGACGCGTTTCATCTACATCTAAAATATCTTGTAATTCAAGTAAACACTTTTGATATTTTTTCTGTAACATATAAAGCGAAGCCAACTTATATTTTGTCGAAGCAAAGTATCTTTGAGAATAATCGATTAACTCTTTTGCCATTAATTTTGAAAAAGAATTTTTGGCTTTTTCAATCTCACCTAAACCTGCATACAACCAACCCAGGTTATAATAAATATCACACTCGAGGCTTTTATCGGGCTTAGTTAATAAAGCTTTTGAAAAAGATTCTAAAGCTAAATCTATTTTATTCATTTCATAATAACACTCCCCACTCCAAAAATAGTATTCAGCTAAATTTGCTGATCGTTGATTATTTTTGCTCAACCTTGAAAATATATTCAAAGCTTTTTCATATAAAGGGATTTTGGTATAATAAAATGAACGACCTAAATAGAAAAGGGCGGCTTCATAGTTTTTAAAAGTTTTATATCTCTTTGTTAATGTACTAAATACATCTATAGCTTCAAGATAAGTTGTATCTTCATTGTTGTAATACAAATCCTTACCTCGAATAAAAAGGGCTTCAGCAATTATGCTCTGCTTTTTAAGTTTTGGTAAAATATTTTTTAATAATTCAGCTGGTCTTTTTTTATCTTTAAAAAAATCTAAATCATTTTTTTCGACGTATTTTTTATAATAACATTTTGCTTTAAAGAAAGTAATTAAATGGTTAATTTTTGAGCTTGGAAAATCCTTTTCGAATTCTTCTATATAATTCAAGGCATTCTTATAAAAACCTCTATTAACATAACTACCTATGAGTTTATGACGAACCTCTTGAGCAATAACTCCCGTAAGGTCATTATTTTTAGAATCTTTTAAAAACTCTTGTGCCCGTTCTTCGACAAATAAATACAATTTGTCATCATACGCTCTTCTTATTAAAATGATATCATCGACACTACAAAAAGCACTCGATGTTAGAAATAAAAATGTACAAATTGATATAAAATTTTTCATTTTTTGCTCATTAAGAATTCATTTACTTTTGCTGGCACAAATTGTTCTACTGGCCCTGCCATCTTATGTATTTGTCTGACTAAACTAGAGCTTATATATTGATATTTTCCTTCACAAGGCATGAATAAGGTTTCAATTCCAGAAAGTTTTCTGTTTGCTTCAGCCATCAGCTGTTCATGTTGTAAATCTGATTGATTGCGAAGACCTTTTATAATAACATCGGCTTTCAATTCTCTAACGCAATCTATCAATAACCCCTTCCAAATTTTTACCTCGACATTATTAAATTTTTCACATAAACTCTCAAGCAGCTTTTTCTTATCTTCATTGTTTATAAATTGTGTTTTCTCGGAATTTTCAGCAACAACAATGGTTACTTTTTCAAACAATTCAGCTGCTTTTTCTATGATAGAAAAATGTCCAAAAGTAGGTGGGTCAAAAGAACCTGGATAAACTACTTGCATATTTTTAAATTTAAAAATTACTCAATGGATGTCTATATTTAGGCAATTGATCACCAAGGATTTGTGGTCCAAAACTAAAGATTAATGTTGAACCAGATGATTCAATATCGTACTTAAAATTAACTTCACCCCGAATTAAATGAAATAATCGTCCAAATACAATATCAACATTTCGTATCCCGCTTTTATACAACCCAGCTCGTTTCTTTTTATCTAAAAAAGGGTCTTCTTCTAAAGACACATTAAAAAGTGTATCAAATTTAGAATGAGTATATTTTAGAGATAAATCGTGACGATTGACTGAGTCTGGATTCGTAATAATTGTTTTATTATAGTAGTAATCCCAAGAAAAATCAAGTGTTCCTCGATTTAATCCCAAACCCAATCGAATCTGAGGAACCTCTTTATAAAAGCTATTCATTCTTAAATCTGAGGACAATCGCAAGAATTGAAGAGGATAAATTTGCTGGTTAAACTCCAAATCTCCTACTGAAGCTAAATTTGGCCCAAATGCAATTATACGGTCTTCTCTTTTTAAATAAGAATCTAAATTGATAAAAGATGTGTAAATAACTCTAGAGTTTTTTTTGTTATATCTAGATAAAATTTCATTTCCAATTCGATATGTTACTTTCACTCTAGAATTAAATTGAGAATCTAAACTATCAATAAAATTGACCAATTGTGAAGACTTAAAACTCGAAGGGGAATCATATGAAATATCAATCGAGGGTCGAATTGTGTGTTTTATATCATGTTTTCCCAATGAAAAATAGCCTTTCATAGAGTTTGAAATTAAAGCACCGAGTAAAAGGCTATTTGTACCTTTCCATTTTTGTATTTCAGTGCTTTCATTCACATTTGCAAAAGTTCTAGCACCTACATTTAATTTTAACGACTTTTCATAATAAATCGAACGTTGACCAACCGAAGGTGTTAAACTTAAGTATTGCCCAAAATTAATTACATATTCAAATTTTTGTTCAAAATTCACACGACGATTATTAAACTTAGAAGCATTGGAGTTGCCAAAAAGAATATTTTTATCTTTTCCGCTTAAATTTCTATCAGCTCCAAAATGAAAATCATCATAACCAAATGCATTTGAATAATAAAAGTCACTTTTTAATATTGGAGCAGGTAATAAAAAACCACGAACATTAAGGTCTTTCACCAATCGTGTGATTGGAATATGATCAACTTGCTCAACTCTTGATATCGTGAATAGATTTCGTTTTCCTTGGTAATCTAGTGCTAAAATATTTTCAAGTCTTTTACCATGCTTAAATTCATCTTCATAGTATTCTTGTAATAATGAATCGCGTATTTGTGCGCTGCCCGCAAGCGGTGAAACAAAACGGTCGTTATTTATAATATTATTAACTCCATCAGACCATATATAATTCTTTGAAGAAGTTAGGATATGGTGTTCAATCGTTCCTTTCCAACCTTCAGAAAATTTTTGTTCGTGTAAAAAATCAAATCGCAATCTATTTTCTTTAAACAGTATCTTTTTATTAATCGTTTTCCAATTTTCGTCAATTAAATGAAGATTGATATTGCTTTTAACCTTTTCAGACTCACGAGCCCAATCAGCAGTGAAAGCATTACCCCTTAATTCCCTAAACTCATAGCCCACTTTAAGGTTTTTTTTAACTGAACTTGGCAATGCATTTGTTTTAACTTTGATAAATCGTCCCCATTCAGATTTACTACCAAATTCCCACTTTGTCCAAGGCCAATCATATTTTAAATCTTTATAGAAAAAAGGTAGATAGAAATAGGGGACTTTAAACATTCTTGGCCTAATGTTCCACATTTTCACACCTTCACTTGAAGAAAATTCAGCACTCGATGCATAAATATCGTGATGAGCTGGAATGCGGTCACAATCTGAAAACGAAGGTTTTATTAAAATTAATTTTGGTTTACCCGTTTTATTGATAAATAGATTAGCATTTATAGCAGTAAAATAATAATTTCGTTTTCTTTTATTCTGTTTAATCTTATCTAAAACATTTAATTCTTCTTTTTGAACAACTTCTCCTCTAATAAAACCAGTTAACCCTTTTTTAGTTTTATAGTTATAGTCGACGTATAAAGTTTTCATAACTCTATTTTCACTCTCTATAACCACTGCACCAAAGAAATGTAAATCACCGGTTTTTTTATTCATTTTAATAAAATCGGATTTTATAATATATTCACCATAATGCATTACCCCTCTTCCACTCGTTTGTAATATTTCATTTTTTATTACAAAACTTCCTTCTTCAGGTAAAATCAACTTTACATTGCTTTTTGCTAAACAAATTTGACCACATATGAAGTTAAACAAACAACTCCAAACGATTATTTTTAATATTTTTAAACTCATCGATTTTTAACCATTGAAACGCAAAAACCTTTATCTCAAGTGGAAAGATCAATTTGAAAACATTGATCAGCTTAAAAATGGTGACCTAACTTGTACACCACTTGATCAAATGCCAAATTATTTGATCAATAATTATTGATAATTCCATTCCAGAAACTTATAATAAAGCATCGACAATCATCAAGTATGAACACAATGAAGTTTCAATTATAAAAGAGGGAAACCTCAGTACTTAAGACCTACAATTAAACATTTAATTCATGACTCAAACCAAATTTCCACCTTGGATTAAAAGGACACTTCCAGCAACGGGAGAAATAGAAAAGATGAAAGCTGCTTTTCGTAAATCAAATCTACACACGGTCTGTGAGTCTGCTCGTTGTCCAAATATAGGAGAATGTTTTTCATCTAAGACAGCAACTTATATGATCAACGGTAATATTTGCACGCGGGTATGTGGTTTTTGTGATGTAAAAAGCGGTAAACCTCTAAAACAAGACCCAAATGAAGCAAATAATATTGCGCAATCAGTAAAAGAACTCGGGATTGAATACTCTGTTATCACTGCTGTAAACCGCGATGATTTAAAAGATGGCGGGGCTTCTCAATTCAAAGATGTCGCAAAAGCTATCAATAATTTAGATAAGAAAATTGAAATAGAATTCTTAATTCCCGACTTCAATGGGCAAACCGAACCATTAATCACTGTTTTGGAAGCACTTCCTGTCGTTTTAAACCACAATCTTGAAACAGTCGAGAGTATTACACCAAAAGTTAGGAACAAAGCTCAATATAGAAGATCACTAGAGGTTTTAAGTAATGCAAAACTATACGGTAAAAGCCATACTAAAACTGGTGTCATGCTTGGTTTAGGGGAAACTCGCGAAGAATTACTACAACTTTTTGATGATATCGTTAACGTCGAATGCGATATATTAACCCTTGGACAATATTTAAGCCCTGGAGAAAAATTCTTAAAAGTCGAACGTTTTTTACATCCAGATGAATTTGAAGAACTTAAAAGTCTTGCAGAAAAGGCAGGAATTAAGACCGTTTTTTCTGGTCCATTTGTCAGAAGTTCTTTTAATGCAAAAGAAGTTTCAGCCCAAAGTAAAAAAATTAAAAAATTAAATACATTGGACAAATGACACTTTCGGTTATGTAATTCCACTTAATTGGATCATAAAAAGCTGACTTACATGAGTAAAAAGGATCAAGAAGAAGTACTTGATGACAAAAATATTGAGGTTAAAGACCCCGATGAACTCAAAAACAAAGAAGGTGAATCAAAAGAATCCGAAGATGATTTTGACCCCGATGTGATTGAAGGCATAGACGAAGACCTCGTTGGCCATGTTCCAGATTTATTCCAAGATCAAAATGCAACCACAAATATCGATCTCGATTACATTTCAAAAATTATAGAAGAGGGCTTAGAAAAAAGAAAACTCAACTATGAAGAGGTTAACGACATGTTGCCAAATACCATGTCATCTTCTTCCGATGTCGATACAATTTTAGCGAAGTTTGAAGAACTTGGCCTTGAAATCATCATTCCTGAAATCGATGGTCCTGCCCCAGAAGACCAAGAAGCTAACTTAAATAGAGAAACTAAAAAAGCTTTTAAACGTTACCTCGATGGTGAAGAAGATATCGATGTAGATCCTCTAAGACATTACTTAAATCACATGGGTAAAATTCCTCTTCTCACACGACAAGAAGAGTTTCGTCTATCAAAAATGTTAGAAATGACTGAAAAAATGGTTCGACGTTGTCTATACACAAACAGTCTTGCTCAAAATGAAATCATCGAAATGATCGAAAATATCACTGATCGCCAAGTTGATAAATTTATGATTATCAACCCTGATATTGGGGTGGAAAAACCCTTTGCTAAACGCCGTATGTTAAGCAATATCGAAACAATTAAAAAAATAAACAAAAAAAATAAAGCAGATATCTCAGCTTATCTTAAAAATAATGATGAATCTCTACTCGAAAATATCAGAGTTAGGCAAAATAGCTGCGCTTCTCTTCTAGAAGAAATGACCATTAAAAATATAAAACTAGTGCCTATCTCTGATAATTTATTCAAATATGCACAACAAATGGGTAAACTTAGTATTGAAAACGAGCGACTACAAAAACGCAGTCCAACAAGTATGCGTGCGCGTCAAATCAATATGCAAATTTTTAAATTAGAATATCAATTAGGCGAACCGGCTTCAAATTTACAAATAAGAATCCAACGTCTTAAAAAAGCAAAAAATGATCTACTCATCGCTTCAAAAGGCCTAGCTGAAGGTAATTTACGTTTAGTTGTGTCCATTGCAAAAGACCATCGTAACCGTGGTATTCCATTTTTAGACCTTATTCAAGATGGTAATTCCGGTTTAATGCGCGCAGTCGAAAAATTTGAATACCGTCGTGGATTTAAATTTAGCACATACGCAACATGGTGGATTCGTCAATCAGTGACACGATGTATTCAAGAACATTCAAGGGCTATTCGCTTACCCGCAAATACGCTTAGAACTATTGCAAAAATTCGCAATGTCATGCGAACCTTCGAACACGATCGCGGTCGTCCTGCTCAAGTAGAAGAAATCGCCGACGAAGTTAACATTCCAGAATCAGAAGTTAAACGGTTATTAAGAATTGCCTACAACCCAATTTCTCTCGATGCTACACTTGGTGATGGCGATGGTGAATTTGGAGATTTTATCGCCGATAAAACAGCTAAACAACCACATGAAATTGTCGATTTACACAATTTACGTTCTAAATTATACCAATCAATGGTAGATTTAACCGATCGTGAACGCGAAATCATAGTTTTGCGTTTTGGAATTGGTGGTCAATCATATACTTTAGAAGAAGTTGGAGCTAAATTCGGAGTGACGCGTGAAAGAATTCGTCAAATCGAAGCAAAAGCATTAATGAAACTTCAACACCCAATTCGAAGTGGGCATTTAGTTCCTTTTATGGAAGCATACGAAAAATAAGCAACATTTTTTATGCTTAAACCGTTTTGCATTTAAATGGTTTTAATAGGTAAAACACAAAAAAATGCTTGTAAAATAAAAACTTATTAAAGAATGGCTCCCCCTCAACCGATATGAATTATATATTCCTATCCAATAAGCAATGACAAGAATTTCATCTAATAGTTTTCACGATGCTACTATTCGAAATATTCAGAATAGTTTTGAAGAACTAACTCGTCTACAAAGCCAGCTTCAAACCCAAAAATTACTATCGCGTCCTTCTGAAGATCCAGTAATAGCCAATCAAGCGATTCGCATAGAAAGGAATCTTCACGAAATTCAACAATACAATAAAAATGTTCAGTCGGGAAGTGAATATTTAATCTACTCAGATCAAATATTATCTCAAATAGATGCGTCTATTAACACTGCTATAGAAAAATCAGGACAAGGTTTAAATGCAGAAATGACCTCTACAGCTCTTCAGGCTATTGGGCAAGAAATACAAGAAGTTTTAAAACAAATTGTATCCATAGGCAATTCAACACTTGGAGACAAAAGCATTTTTGGTGGAAGTGACTTCAAAGGTCAGGCCTTTGAATTTATAGGCAATGATGTTTTATTCAATGGAAATAGTGACACTTTTGACATCAGCGTTTTTGGAAGTGAAAGAATTCAAGCTAATATTACAGCTGATCAGGCTTTTGGTGCACGTGGTACCATTCTCGATTCAGAAAAAGACTTAGCACCTGGATTGAGTTCACTTTCTATTCGCAAAGATATCGAAATCGATTCGACAAAAATCATCAATCAGAATGTTTTAAAAGTTACAGCAAGACAAAGTGCCATCAATATGTACGCAGCTGCTGGAGCTTCCACTGCTGAACAAGGATTATTTGTAACTGCACTCGATGCAAAACTCGCTCTTGTTACAACATTTACCGATAACCAAAGTTTTGCCGATGCTGTTAGAGATGCCACAGCAACAGGTTTTGGAGCTGCAGATGCTAATTCATTAACGCGTGCACAAACGGTTATCGCAACAAAAACAGTGGATGCTGCGAACAATATATTCAAAGATAGCACTAATAATTTGGTTTTTAAAGAAGGCGACCACAGCGATACTGCGAGACTTCATCTAACCTTAACAGCGACCAATACAACAGATATGGGTACTTTGGTCTCTGCTATCAATGACGGTGTAGGAACTGTAGCTGGTAAAGATGGCACAGGTACAATCGACAATAGTAATATAAAAATAAATGCAAAACTTGCAATCGTACGTGCTTTTTCCGATGCAGGTGCTATAAGCACTGCTGATATTGGAGCACAAGTCAACACCATTAATACCGCAAGTACAACAGCAACCACTTCCCAAAGTTATGCCGTTCAAGTTAGAGCTGGAGCTTTTACTGCCCTAGGTGTAACCGAAGCAACTGCATCCGTTGATCAATTAGCTCAAGCAACTGCAGCTGAAAGAGCAGCGCGTAATACATGGGCGAGTATTGAGTTTCAAGCTTCAAAAACTAGACAAGGGCTCGTTATCACTCATAAATTAGGTGACCAAGTCAGCGTAGATACAGGTGCCTCA
>Ga0233432_10000896_pt1 | contig 28726 bp, 28 predicted proteins | sample SI_122_August201_6_FD_179870 | JGI IMG/M metagenome (GOLD analysis project Ga0233432, IMG submission 179870) | Seawater microbial communities from Saanich Inlet, British Columbia, Canada - SI_122_August2016_10_MG | ecosystem: Environmental > Aquatic > Marine > Inlet | place: Canada: British... | reverse complement strand
TATTGCCCTTTTTAGATAATAGTAGATTAGAGTTAAGGTTAGTACTTATCCCACCTAAAAAGGCAGTGCAATCAATGTTACAACTCTTTAGTATGTGGGCTAAAATGCAAGAAGTAGTGGTTTTACCATGTGTTCCTGAAACGGCTATAGTATAGGCATCTTGTGTAATGAGTCCTAATAGCTCTGCACGTTTTAATACATTCCACTTTTTGGGTTTAAAATATTGAAGCTGATAGCTATCCAAACTCACTGCTGGTGTATATACCACCAATAGTGAATGATGATTAGTAGTTTTAATGTGTTCAGGAATATGATTAGCATCAAAATGTATATCAATACCCTCTTCTTGAAGTTGATTGGTTAATTCTGAAGGTGTTTTGTCATAGCCACATACTTCTAAGCCTTTTGAATTAAAATAGCGTGCTAGTGCCGACATTCCTATGCCGCCGACACCAATAAAATAAAGTTTTTCAAATAATTTAATATTCATTTAATCTATCAACTTTAATACTTCATCTACTATTAATTTCGAGGAGTCAACAATTGCTAGTTTTTTTATATTCTTAGCTAATTCCTCTTGTTTTTTGTTGTCTTTGAGCAATTCTCTTAATGTGTTTCCCAAATCGTTTTTTGCTTCTATATCTTTTACCATAATAGCTGCACTTTTATCAACTAAAGCCATCGCATTTTTGGTTTGATGGTCTTCCGAAACATTCGGCGAAGGAACAAGTATCGATGGCTTTCCTACCAAGCATAGCTCTGAAATCGTACTCGCTCCAGCTCTAGAAATAATAATATCTGCAACACTATAAGCCAAATCCATTTCGTATATAAATGCACTCGCTTGAATATTCTTTTTATCATCTGTGAGTTCTAAGGCTTCTTTTTCAAATGAGATTCCAGTTTGCCATATCAATTGAATGTCATTAGATTCTAAATCATCAATCAAAGCTGCCATGGATTCATTTATGGTTCTAGCTCCTAAACTCCCTCCTATTACTAAAACAACGGACTTATTTTCATCCAATTCAAAATGCTTAATGCCTTGTGCCTTTTTGGATGAACTATCAATCAAATCTTTTCTGATAGGATTACCCAATAGCAAAAGTTTATCTTCAGGGAAGAATCGTTGCATATTTTCATAGGCAACACATATTTTTTGTACTGACTTTGATAACAATTTATTAGTGATTCCCGGAAATGAATTTTGTTCTTGAATAAGAGCGGGTATGGACAATTTAGATGCCACAAATAATAAAGGACCACTAGCATAACCACCTGTTCCTATGACTACAGCAGGTTTAAATTTTCTAACGATGAAGAAAGACTTTAATAAGCTAAATAGTAATTTAAATGGAAATGATAGATTTCTTGTGTCTCGCCAATTTCTTTGAAAGCCATTAATACTTAATCCTTTTATAGGGTATCCAGCTTTAGGCACTTTCTCCATCTCCATTCGCCCTTTTGCTCCCACAAAAAGAATGTCAATGTCTTTTATTCTGGACTTCAATTCGTTTGCAATCGAAATCGCTGGAAAGATATGTCCTCCAGTACCGCCGCCGCTTATGATTACCTTAACTGACATTGGCACTGATTTTTGATACGTTAATTCCTTTACTTGTACTCAATATAATCCCCAATGATATACAAGTAAATATTACAGATACTCCACCCATACTTATCATTGGCAAGGTTTGTCCTGTTACGGGGAATAAATCTACTGCAACCGCCATATTTATAAAGGCTTGAAACACTAATGATATACTTAGTCCTACTCCTAAATATGCTGCTAATGGGTCAGAGGCTAAATTAAAAATACGTTTACCTCGTAATAGTAAAACGATGTATGCAAAGACAACGGCTATACCTCCCAAAGCCCCCCATTCTTCAATAAGAATGGCATAAACGTAATCGGAGTTTGGTAATGGCAATACATTTCTTTGTGTGCTCTTACCTGGGCCTCTGCCTTTTATACCTCCGTTGACTATGGCAATTTTTGCATGTGTCACTTGATAATTAGCATCGCTACTCACAGATGTATCTTGTGAAAAATTCTTAACTCTATTTACCCAAGTTTGAGCTCTTGGGAATGTTTTTTGTAGAGAAGGAATGGTAAGTGATAGGCTTATTACAATGGCTCCTAAACCGATGATTCCAACTACTAGTAAGGATAAATATCTAAATGGCACACCGCCTAAATACAATAGCATAAGATTAGCGGCAAATATCATAGCGGCTGTTGAGAAATTAGCTGGGAAAATGATGGCGCACACCAAAAGAAGTGGTGCAAATAATTTCCACACTACACTTTTAAAATCGGTAATGTTGTCTTGAATTTTAACTAATTGACGTGCTAAAAATACTGTGATGGCAATTTTTCCAATTTCAAAGGTATTTATTGGCATATCGCCAATGGTAATCCATCGACTCGCATCATTTAATGATGTGCCAAAAGCTACTGTGTAGATTAGTATTGGTATGGCAATTATGAACCCCAACTGTCCAAGTCTAGAATAGTATTTATGAGGAATTTTATGAATGAAATAAATGAATATTAATCCTACAATAAGGAATCTACAGTGCTTAAAAAATAAATACCAAGTATTTCCTCCATAAGATGTATAGGCTAAACCACCTGTTGCACTATACACCACTACAATGGAAACAAACACTAAGAAGAATATCACCGCCCAAATTCGGGTGTCACCTTCTAAGTTGATATATTTTTTAAATAAGCCCATTTATAATGTTCTGACCATAGATTTAAATTCATATCCTCTGTGCTCATAGTTTTCAAACAAATCAAAACTTGCACAAGCTGGAGATAATAATACAGCGTCACCTTTTAATGCACTACTGTATGATAAATTCACAGCTTCTTTCATATCTGAAGCATAAAGCATCTCTACTCCAGTATTCTCAAAAGAGTTTTTTATTGACTCAATATTTTCTCCTAAGCAAACAATAGCCTTGACTTTTTCTTTTACTAATGGTATTAGTGAAGAATAGTCGTTTCCCTTGTCTACTCCACCAACTATCCATATGGTATTTTTAGTCATGCTTTCTAGCGCATACCAAGTAGAGTTTACATTTGTTGCTTTAGAATCATTGATAAACTCAATTCCGTGAACTTTTATCACTCTCTCAAGTCGGTGTTCTACGTTTTTGAAATCAATAAGACTTTCTCTTATTATATCTTTCTTTAAATCTAAAATCCTAGAAGCAATAGATGCCGCCATGGAATTGTAGATGTTGTGTTTGCCCTGAAGGGCTAGTTGTTGAATATTCATAATAAATGACTTATCATTAATGTTTAATTTTATTTCATCCTTATCTAAATAAGCACCTTGTTCTTGCGTCTTCTTTATGGAAAAAGGTAAACACTGTGCTTGTGTCGTTAAATGTTCAGTTATGTTACTATCATCATCACAATAGATTAAATAGTCACTACTGTCCTGATTCATTGTAATTCTTAGTTTAGATTGAATGTAATTCTGAAAATTATTAGCATACCTGTCCAAATGGTCGGCAGTAATGTTTAGCAGAATTGCTATATGAGGTTTGAAGGAACGTATTCCGTCAAGTTGAAAGCTACTGAGTTCCAAAACATAGTAGTCGTATTTTTCAGTAGCAACTTGTAAGGCAAAACTTTCACCAATATTTCCTGCAACACCTACATTGAGCCCTGCTTTTTTTAGCATATGCCCAATCAGAAGGGTTGTAGTTGTTTTTCCGTTACTACCAGTAATTCCAATAATTTTTGCATCTGTAAATTGAACTGCAAACTCTATTTCTGAAACTACAGGTATTCCTGCTTCTTTCAAGTCCATTATTATTGGAATAGTGTCTGGAATACCAGGGCTTTTAATAATAATATCAGCATCGAAAAAACGTGAATCGGTGTGTTTCTCTTCCTCCCACTCAATCTCATTATGTGTAAGAACATTTTTGTATTTCTCCTTAATCTTTCCATTATCAGAAAGAAATACACTAAATCCTTTTTGTTGTGCTAAAACAGCTGCTCCACAACCGCTTTCTCCGCCGCCTAACACAACTACTTTTTCCATTATCTTAGTTTTAGTGTGACAATCGTTAGTATTGCTAACATCACTCCCACAATCCAAAACCGTGTTACTATTTTACTTTCATGCATACCTAGTTTTTGAAAATGATGGTGTAAGGGTGCCATTTTAAATATGCGTCTTCCTTCTCCAAACTTCTTTTTGGTATACTTGAAATAGGATACCTGCATCATTACTGAAAGATTCTCTACTAAGAATATTCCACATAAGACCGGTATCAATAATTCTTTTCTTATTGCTATTGCGAATACGGCTATTATTCCGCCTAGTGCTAAACTTCCTGTATCACCCATAAAAACTTGTGCTGGGAAAGAGTTGTACCAAAGAAAGCCTACACAAGCCCCCACAAAGGATGCCATGTAAATCACTAACTCCCCTGAGTTCGGCAAGTACATTATGTTAAGATAGTCAGCAAAGAATACATTACCCGAAACATAGGCCAGAATACCTAAAGTCACTCCAATAATTGCTGAAGTACCAGTGGCTAAGCCGTCCAATCCATCGGTCATATTTGCACCATTACTAACTGCTGTAACTATAAAAATGACAATTAAAACAAAAGCTATCCAGGCATATGATTCAGCATCATCTCCCATCCAAGAGACTAATCTTGAGTAATCAAATTCATTATTTTTTACGAATGGAATAGTTGTCTTGAGAGATTTTATTTCTTCTCCAAATACAACTTCTTGATTTACCACTGCATCGCCTCTAATTTCTTCTTTAATAGTTATGCCGTCGTTGAAGTAAATTGTAAATCCTATGATAATTCCTAGACCAACTTGTCCAATGATTTTAAATCGTCCTGCTAAGCCTTCTTTATCTTTTTTGAAGACCTTGATGTAATCGTCAATAAAGCCAATTATGCCTAACCATATTGTAGATATTATCATTAGGATGATATATATGTTTGAAAGCTTTGCGAATAAAATCGTTGGTAATAAAATAGCTGCTATGATGATGAGCCCGCCCATTGTTGGAGTTCCCTTCTTTTGTGCTTCTCCTTGTAGTCCAAGCTCTCTTACTTCTTCACCTATCTGTTTGTTTCTAATGAAATTTATTATACGACCACCAAAGACCATTGACACTAATAAAGAAGTAATCACTGCCATTGCTGCCCTAAAAGAAATGTATTGAAATACTCCTGCTCCTGGAAGCTGGTAAGTAGAATCGAGATATTCAAATAGATAATAAAGCATTAGTCTTGTAATAGGTTAAATGTGTGTTTCAATTCTTCTTTATCGTCAAAAGGCAATTTGTCTCCCTTTATTTCTTGGTACTTTTCATGTCCTTTGCCAGCAATAAGGATAATATCTCCTTGTTGTGCTAATGAACAGGCGGTCTTAATAGCTGCTTTTCTATCACTAATAGTGAGTACTTTTTTGAGGTTTCCAGCTTCCACTCCAGACAGTATTTCTTCAATAATATTATCTGGATTTTCAGAACGTGGATTATCACTAGTAACAACCACTTTTTCACTTAGTTCAGAAGCGATTTTTCCCATTTTTGAACGCTTACTTTTATCTCTATCACCCCCACAACCAAACACTGTGATTAACTTTTGGTCTTGTTTTATATCATTGATGGTATTAATAACATTGAGTAAAGCATCGGGTGTGTGAGCATAATCTACGATACCTACTTTTCCATCGTCAGAACGGCTTATATCAAAGCGTCCTTCAGCACTGTTTAAAGCACTTATTGTTGTGAGTGCTTGGGTCTCATCTTGTCCCAATAAAATTGCTGTTGAGTAAATTGCCAAAAGGTTATAGGCATTAAATTTTCCTATCAACTTGGTCCATACCTCTTTACCATCACAGTTTAGCAACATACCATCGAATCGGCTTTCTAAGATTTTTACTTTAAAGTCAGCCGAAGATTTCTGAGCAAATGTGTGCGCTTTAGCTGTGCAGTGGTGCAACATGGTTAGTCCATGTCTATCGTCCTTATTCACTAATGCAAAGGCATCGCTTGGAAGGTAATCGAACAAGGCTTTTTTTGCTAAAATATAATCGTCAAATGTTTGGTGGTAGTCCAAATGGTCATGACTGATATTCATAAAAATAGCTCCTTTCAATGCTAAGCCAAACATCCTGTTTTGATGAATAGCATGAGAACTTGCTTCCATAAAACAATACTTACAGCCTTCTTTTACCATTTCTGATAACAGCTGATTAATGCTTAATGCATCTGGGGTGGTATGGGTTGATGGCAGAGTATTAAAACCTATTTTGTTGACAATAGTAGAAAGCAATCCTGCTTTCTCCCCAATTGATTGATAATATTCATGTAATAATGTAGCTACCGATGTTTTTCCGTTTGTTCCAGTAATCGCTACAACATCTAATTTTTCTGATGGATTGTCATAAAAGTTAGCTGCAAGTATGCCCAATGATTGAGAACTATCATTTACCCTTATATAAGTTACTCCCTCTGGCTTGGTCAAAGGTAATTCTTCAGCCAAAATAGCAATAGCACCTTTTTCAATAGCTTGTTCGATGAATTTATGTCCATCTACTTGAGTACCTCTAACAGCAACAAACAAAGAGTCTTTGGCTACATTTCTTGAGTCAAAACAAATTTGAGGAATAGCTATATGAGTTGAGCCTGCACACTCAAGCATTTCAACCTTATATAATATGTCCTGTAATAACTTCACGATAGCACTATATTGATTTGTTGACCTTTTCGTATTTGTTGACCTTTGTTAATCGATTGTGATTTTATACTACCTCTTCCACTGTAATTCACCTTCAACCCATAGTTTTCCAAGAGGTAGAGTACATCACTAAGACCCATGCCTTTTATATTTGGCATCATATTGTTTTCAAGGTCTTTATATATGTTTCTAGTGTTAAATTCTACTTTGTCTTTTTTAGCGTTAGTAAGTACCCATTCCGATAGATGATTATCATCAGAAATATCAATTGATAATTCGTTTAACACATGGGCTAAATCTGTTTTATAGCCATCTTTAGAGACAGGTGATTGCTGATGCTCAATAGTGTCTGGTTGTTGTAATGATAGATCTGTATTGTATACATAATCTGAGATGGCTCTGAAAACAGGAGCAGCAACATCTCCACCATAACTTCCATTTTCTAATGGGTCATTTATCATTGTAATACAAGCGTATTTAGGCTTGTCAGCTGGGAAGTAACCTACAAAAGAGGCTAAATTTCTCTCCTTTATATACTTGCCGTCAATAATTAACTGGGTAGTACCTGTTTTACCTGCAATTTTATATTGCCTTGTTTTAATATTTCTTGCCGTACCTTCTTCGACAACATTCTCTAGCATTTTCTTCACTTTTTTGATACTAGTCATGGAACAAATCGAAGGATTTAATACTTCTGGCAAATAGTTTTTTTCAACCATTCCATTATTCATTATCGACTGTACGAAATACGGTTTCATCTGCTGCCCGTCATTGGCAATGGCAGCATAAAAACTCAATATTTGAATAGGTGTTAGCTTAATTCCGTAACCGATAGACATCCAAGGCAAAGTAGTTCCAGACCAAGTATTTGATTGTTTTGGATGTCTGATATTAGGCTTCACTTCTCCAGACAATGAAATGCCTAGCGCCTCATTTAACCCCATACTGTACAGCCTATCTACAAATTGAGAAGGGTTAGACTTGTAGTGTTTATTGATGAGTTTTGAAATACCGACATTGGATGATTTTGTAAAAGACCTTTCTAACGAAATTGTTCCATAGCCACCTTCTCTTGAGTCACGCATAACTCTATCGTAAAACTTATGGCTACCGCCGGTTGTATTTACTGAATCGTTTTCGTTGACATAACCATCTTCAAGTGCTGCGATGACAGAGGCTAACTTAAATGTTGAGCCAGGCTCAACACTTTGACCGATGGCATAATTGTAGCGTTCTACATAACTGCCATTATCATTTTTCTTTAGGTTTACAATGGCTTTTACCGCTCCTGTAGATACTTCCATCAATACAGTTGTACCAAAATCGGCATCATGAAACCGCAATCTATCTTCCAAAGCTTTATGGGCTACATCTTGAAAGCGAATGTCTATGGTAGTAATGACATCTTTACCTGGAAAGGACTCTCTTTCTCGAATTGGCATCCACTCATTTCCTGCAAGACGTTGCTCAAGACGCTCGCCATCTCTCCCTTTCAAATCAAAGTTGAAAGCACCTTCAATACCAACCGACTTGGAGTGTTGCTTGTGATAGCCTATAGTTCGGCTAGCAATTTCTTGAAAAGGTTGTTGCCTATTGTTAAGCTGTATATATCTGAAGCCACCTTTATATCGCCCTTCTTTGAAAATTGGAAACCGCTTTAAGGACTTTAATTCGTTGTAGTTAACCTTTCTTTTAATCAAAGCATACCGCTTCTTTTGCATCCAACTTTTTCTGAGAAGGGAAGAATATTCAGAGGCTGTTTTATCGTTAAAAAGAGTTGAAAGGTGCGATGCTAAATCATTTACATTTTCTTCAAAAAGTTCTTTATCAACTTGTTTAGCGTCCCATCGAATTTCATATTCAGGAATAGAGGTCGCTAATAATGATAAATCATCTGAATAAATATTTCCCCTTGAAGCAGCAACATTTACTGTTCGTGTAACATTATACTTATCGGTATTCCACAAATGAGACTCAAAAAACTGTGTGTATAAGGGTTGAATAATGATAGCAAGTGCCAATAAAATCATAAAAAGATATATAGCAACGGCTCTCCTTTTTATGTTTTTAGGATGATTCATTAGTTAGCGCGAATTATGAATGGTTGCTGATTGCTTTTCACTAACCCATGGTCAGCCACTAATGTTTGTACCTCCGTCTGTTTGCTTTGGTACATGAGCAAAGACTTGGTGGTAATGTACTCCGATCGCAAATCCTTTAACTCTCTTTCTAAAGAAGAAATAGACCTACTACTACTTTCTGCTCTGTAGGAATTATTGATATAAAACACGAGTAACAAGCAGATGTAGAGTGAAAATGGAAGCAATTCGAACAATCCTTTTTCCAATATTTTCCCGCTCATGACATCTGAGAAATTAGTCTGAAATCCTTTTTTAGGTCGATATGTTTGTTTTAAATCTTTCACGCTAACTTTTCACTTACTCTTAGTTTTGCACTTCTAGATCTTGGGTTACTTTCCAATTCTTCTTCTGAAGCAGTAATTGGTTTTTTAGAAATTGCTTTTAAAATTACCTTAGGGACACCGTAAAAATCTTTCTCTATTTCCCCTTTGAAATTTCCTGACTTAATTAAATTTTTCACCAATCTATCTTCTAAAGAATGGTAGGAAATCACTGAAAGTCGTCCACCTTCTTTCAGAAGGTCAACAGATTGTAATAGCATCTCTTTCAATGCTTTTAGCTCGTCATTTACTTCAATTCGAATAGCCTGAAATAATTGAGCCAATATCTTGTTACTCTTATGTGGTGGGACATGTTTTTTGACAGCCTCCTTGAGATCTTCTGTTGTAAGAATCTCACCATTTTCTCGGGCAGAAAGGATGGATTTTGCAAGTGAATATGCATTTTTGAGCTCCCCATACTCTCTAAATATTCGACACAAATCATCTAGCTCGTATTCGTTCACTACTTGCTTTGCAGACAATTCTTGAGTAGTGTTCATTCGCATATCTAACTCACCTTCCTCACGAATAGAAAAACCTCTTTTAGCAGTATCAAATTGATAGGATGAAACACCTAAGTCCGCTAGTATTCCATCTACTTTGAGAACCCCTTCGAGCCTCAAAAACTTTTGCATAAATCGAAAGTTCTGATTGATAAGTACAAATCGATTATCGTCAATTGAATTCTTTTGGGCGTCAGTATCTTGATCAAAAGCAAAGAGCGTTCCCTTATCTAGTTTTTCCAAAATAGATTTTGAATGTCCGCCACCACCAAAAGTGACGTCAACATAAGTTCCGTTGGGGTCAATACGAAGGCCAGCAATTGATTCTTTTAATAATACTGCCTCGTGATACCCCATTAGTCTTCGTTTTGAATTGAACCCATTACCTCTTCTGCTAAGTCTGCGAAATCAGTGGTAGCTTCTTTGAGAACTTGCTCGTATTGATCTTTATCCCATATTTCAATCATGTTGAGCGAACATGAAAGGACAATGTTTTTTGAAATTGAAGCAAACGAAATGAGGTCTTTAGGCACCTGTAATCGCGAGTTAGAATCGACTTCTAGCATTTTCACTCCGGCTGTAAACAATCTGATGAAATCGTTATTTTTCTTTACGAAGCGATTTAGTTTATTCACTTCTCCCATAAGAACATTCCATTCACCTAAAGGATGAATTTCTAAGCAGCTGCTAAATACAGAACGCTTCAGTACGAAACCTTCAGCAATGACAGGCGCCAATTGCTTTTTCAATACTGAAGGAAGCATTAATCTACCCTTAGAATCAATCTTACATTCATATGTTCCTACTAAATTTATCATCAGTTTTTGGATACAAGTTGTAAATATATATAATTTTACTCCACTTTTTACCACTTTCTACCACATTGTTGATAACATTTCACATATTTTCCCAAAAAGCTATTCTATCGCTTAAATTTAGACATGTGATTAGCGTCTTATTTTTGTGTATTTTTGCGTTCTGATGATTGAGGACTTTGAAATAATAAAGGAGAATGGCTATGAGTACATCGAAGTTGGTGAAGGACCAACTATTGTATTGCTACATGGCCTGATGGGTGGGCTTGAAAATTTTGAGAGTATCATCCCGGGATTAGTGGACTCTGGCTTCAGAGTTATAGGTCCTATTTTCCCTTTGTTTGAAAAGCCTTTACTAAAGACTAACATCAAAAACTTCAAGCTTTTCCTTCACGATTTTCTGACGTTCAAAAAAGTCGACAAAGTCACTTTACTCGGGAACTCATTAGGCGGTCATATTGCTTTGGTATTTGCTAAAGATTTTCCTGAATTAGTACATTCTTTGGTCTTAACTGGTAGCTCTGGACTTTATGAAAACTCTATGGGTGATACCTTCCCAAGACGAGGCGATTATAATTACATAAAAACTAAAACTGAAGAGGTTTTTTATGATCCTAAAATGGCAACTAAAAAATTAGTTGACAACGTCTTTGAAATAGCCAATAATCGTAACTCTGTTATTCGTCTGCTTGCTATGGCAAAATCTGCCATACGTCATAATATGAGTAAAGACATCCCACATCTAGATTTTCCAGTATGTTTAATCTGGGGCAAACAAGATGGCGTAACACCACCACATGTAGCTGAAGAGTTCCACAAACTATTCAGTCGTTCCGATTTATTTTGGATTGACAAGTGTGGACATTCACCAATGTGGGAACACCCAGAACAGTTTTTAGATATTCTTGTTAAATGGCTTAAAAAAAATATAAAAGAAGTAAACGATGCAAGTCAAATATGCTGAGTTTATCATCAGTAACACTGATATAAAAAAATGCCCCGCCCCAAATTTACCCGAATACGCTTTTATTGGACGTTCCAACGTTGGTAAATCCTCATTAATAAATATGCTTACTGAGCGAAAAAGTTTAGCCAAAGTTTCTGGAAGACCTGGCAAAACACAGCTCATTAATCACTTCCTTATTAATAAGAATTGGTACCTAGTTGACTTGCCAGGCTACGGATACGCAGGCGTATCAAAAACAAAGCGACTAGAGTTTTCTCAATTCATCAAAAAATACCTTTTAAAACGAGAAAACTTAATGTGCTTGTGCGTCTTGCTAGACTCTCGACTAAAACCACAAGCTATTGATATTGAATTTATGCAATGGCTTGGGGAAAATAACATCCCATTTATTATTTGTTTCACTAAACAAGACAAACTCTCCAAGACGGAAAGTGCTAAGAATTTAGCTCACTACAAAAAAGAAATGCTAAAGAGCTGGGAAGAGTTACCTACTATATTTTTAAGCTCTTCGGTGAACAAGAATGGGAAAGATGAACTGCTAGAATTTGTAGAAAAAACGAACGCCTTATTTCAATAACTTTTCAGCAAAATGATGGCAAAAGTCACGCATATCTGCCGCCATTTTATCCTCAGAGGTTGCTCTTTCCAAAGTATCTGCCATTGACACTAGAGTTTGGTGAAAAAAATGTTTCATTTCATCGGTTCTCATTTCTTTAGTCCAAAGGTCTATTCGTAAAGTTTCTTTTGATTTTGTATCCCAGAATGAAAGAAAAGCAGCCTTACATTCCGAAAGCTCTTGTCCCCCATCACTTGCCTCCCACTGCAGTCGCTCAGGAATATTATTGCTATCTAAATCAATATTGATTTTTATTTCTGATTGTTTTTTTGTCATCTTGGTTTATACTTTGATTCGTTTAAAATATACTGAGCATCATGTAATTGAAATAAGTCTCTAATGCTAACATTAGGGTTATTACTCATAAATTCTTCCACAATATTCCACCCTACCCACACAGCAACTTGCCCAGGCGATTCTAGAGGCATACCCTTAGAATAAGGAGCCGGCTTTATATATTTATTGATTAAGAATTGATCTGTGCTATATAGCAAGCCTTCCTCAATGAGAAACTTCCAAATTGAAAACTCACTATTTTCACACCAATCTAATTGTTCTTTTGAATACCCCATAATAATGTTTTTCGGAGTACCTTTCATAAATTGGCTTAATGCATATTTCAGCTTACCATAATGAATCATCTGTGATAAAAAGTCAGTGTGTAGCACGGGAAATTCCGATTCAAGCCAACCGTCAACAGAGAGGGCTACCATATGACTAGGTTGAAAACGGTCGTGCATGTATAGAGGAAATTTTTGGCTTAGTTTTTTATAATAATCAGCATCGTTTCCTAAAAACATTTCCAATCCTATGCCTAGAACACTATCAGTAGCAATGGCGATATAGTTAAAACCGCCAAAAAAAGTAATGATTTTTGGTACTACTCGTGATGGAAAAGATTGATTATAATGGTAAAAAGCCTCAGAAAACTCCTTTTCATAAGTTGAAAATTCCGCAAACTGCTCGCTTAATTGCCGATAAGGCTTTTGAAAATCTTCTTCTTGTTGAAAGGCTAAAAGTGAGTCTTGAAAATACGCTTCTGGTAAAGAGATAACTTCTTGTGAATACAAATCCCAAAAATACCCGTATTGCTGAGAATAATCCTGAAAAGAAGCGTTTTGTACATTCGTAACGTATAAGCTATCTAAACGCAAAACTTCTAAATCGTAGTAGGAATGTCTTTGGTTGTTGCATGAAAATTGAACTGCTACCAAGAAAAAACACAAACTTAATCCTAACTTTTTCATGTTGTAAAATTACGATTTATTAACTTTGCCAGACTATGCGAACAAAAGAATGTGCAGAATACATTTGCGATTGGCTATCAACTTACCTTAACAATTCTAAATCTCAAGGTTTTGTTATTGGTGTTTCTGGTGGAATTGACTCAGCCGTCACTTCAACTTTAGCTGCAAAAACAGGTGTTCCAGTTTTATGTTTAGAGATGCCTATACACCAACAAAAAGAACAAGTGTCAAGAGCTAATGAACATATCAAATGGTTGAAATCTAATTATGACAATGTCCGTTCGGCTTGTGTAGACTTAAGTAGTATTTACGACCAATTTGTAGATACTGTTACTGAAGATTCTAGTGAAGAAAACCATATGATTTCGCTAGTAAATTCTCGTGCTAGGCTTAGAATGACTACCCTTTATTATTATGCTCAACTACATTCCTATTTAGTGGTAGGCACAGGTAATAAAGTAGAAGATTTTGGCATTGGGTTTTACACTAAATACGGAGATGGCGGTGTTGATATTAGTCCAATTGCAGATTTACTCAAAAGCGAAGTGTTTGCACTGGGTAAATCTCTTGGAGTGATTGAAGACATCTTAACTGCCGCTCCTACAGACGGTCTTTGGAGCGACAACCGTAGTGATGAGGATCAAATTGGTGCAACTTATGCCGAATTGGAATGGGCGATGTCTTATAATGGTTCTCATTATGAATTGAACGACAGACAACAAAAAGTGGTAGAGATATATAATCGATTAAACGCTGCTAACACTCACAAAATGATACCAATTCCCGTCTGTGAAATTCCAAATGAGTTAAAATTATAGTACATTCGTTGCTGTAATTATAGCCCATTGAATGAAAAAAAACAGTCTTCTTTTTTTAGTGTTATTTTCTATTGTTTTTCATTATTGCGAGGCACAATCTACTAAGATAAAAGGTGAAATTATAAATGAGAGTAATGAGCCAATGCCTTTTGTCAATATTAAATTCAGAAACTCAAATGTTGGAACCGTTACCGATTTTGACGGAAAATATTCTCTAGAAACAAAATGGGCTACAGACATTTTAGAGGCTTCTTTTTTGGGTTACACTACAGCTTCAAAAAGCGTTATAAAAAACAAGTCTCAAACCATAAACTTTCAACTGCAATCCTCATCAGTAAAACTAGCCGCTGTAAACATCGTTGAGAAAAAAAAGGTCAAATACAAAAACAAGGGATACCCTGCGGTTGACTTAGTACGAAAAGTCATAAAAAACAAAGATGCTAATCAAAAACATTCACTAGACTTTTATGAATTCGATAAATACGAAAAAGTAGAATTTGACCTAAATAATTTTTCAGAGAAAATAGCGGACAAAAAAATTATGAAGAATTTTCAATTCGTATTTGAAAATTATGTGGATACTTCAGAAGTCAATGGCAAGCCCTTCATTCCGTTTTTTATCAGAGAAAACTCATCAAAAGTGTTTTACAGAAAAAGTCCTGAAACCAAAAAAGAATATTTGTACGGCACCAAAATGAGTGGTAACCTCAACAGAATGGATAATGATGGCATTGGTCACTTTATGCAAAAACTATATTCTGATGTAGATATTTACCAAAATCAAATTGAACTCTTTGGCAATCAGTTTCCAAGTCCTATCAATGATATTGGGCCTAATATCTATAAGTACTTTATTATAGACACACTAGATGTAGAAGGCATTTCATGCATCAATTTAGGGTTTTCCCCTCGCTCCAAATCTGACTTTGCTTTTAGCGGTAATTTATTTGTCGTAAATGATAGCACATTTGCTGTTAGAAAAGTGGAGATGGGGGTGAACAAAAACATCAATCTAAATTTTGTGAACGACCTTAAAATCGAACAGAGTTTTACTAAAGTCAGTGACAAATTATGGATGCAAAAAACAAACAACCTCTTTATCGACTATAGTTTTAGCGAAAAACAAACGGGTGTTGTCGGCAAAAAAAGCACTTCTTATAAAGGCTTCGTCGTCAATAAAAAATGTGCAGACTCTATCTATAAAACAAAAGGGGACGTTATAAAATCTAAACAAGAGACAAATACAGAATTCTGGAAGAAAAATAGGCATGAGCAACTAAACGAAAATGAAGAGGGCATTTATACCATGATTGATAGTATTCAACGAACCAGAACATTTAAAATTCTTAATGAGGCCTCTTCAATACTTACTTCAGGTTGGATTAATGGCGGTTGGTATGAATTAGGTACTGTTGCTACCTTTGTGAGTTGGAATAAAATCGAAGGTCTTAAATTGAGGATAGGCGGAAGGACAACAACACAATTCAATCCAAAATATCAGATAAGCGGACATCTTGCTATGGGTTTAGGGGATTTGAGAATTAAATATTTATCTGGCTTTAATTATTCTTTTAATGACAACTTTTTGAACTACCCTCAACATCGAATTTATACCTCAATTTCAAGACTAACAATGTTCCCCGGTCAGTTTTCTGAAAGTTTAGATAACGATAATTTTCTTCACTCGTTTAATAGTAGTGCATCAGATAAAATGATATTACACCACAAAATTCATTTCGATTACCTTAAAGAATATCAGTCTGGTTTCTCGTTTAATATTCTCTTAAACAACAACCGTTTTAAACCTCTAGGGGCATTGACTTTTGTGGATGGAAATGGAATAATTGACAAGCATATAAATACTGACGAAATAGGCATAAAAGTCCGATATGCTGCAAAGCAACAATTTTACCAAACAAAAAATCTGAGAAGAATTATAAGAAATAAATACCCTATTGTAAGTATAAGCCATACTACCGGCTTTACTGGTTTATTTAATGGAGAGTATGATTTTTCAAAATCAAGTGTTGAATTAAGCAAACGTTCATACGTGCCGCTTTTAGGCTTTTCAGATATTGAAATTGAAGCTGGTAAATTTTGGGGACAAGCCCCTTTTCCTATTTTACAAATTCCAATTGCAAACCAGTCCTTGGGTTATCAATTTAAATCATTCAACTTGATGAATTATATGGAATTCATAAATGACGAATACCTTAGCTTACAATGGAATCATTTTTTCAAAGGAGCTATATTTAATAAACTACCTCTCATTAAAAAGCTTAAAGTAAGAGAGGTGATTGGTTTAAAAGCCTTAGCCGGACGGCTTAGTGACGAAAACAACCCTAATTTACACCCTGAACTGTTGCAGTTTCCAACCAATAGTGAAGGTGAAAAAACAACACATTTGATGAGTGGCACACCTTATATTGAAGCAAGTATAGGCGTTACTAATATTTTCAAATTTCTTAGAGTTGACTTAATTAAGCGACTAACTTACCTCGAAGACAAGCACGAACTCAGCAGCACCTTTGGAGTAAGAGGTATGGGAATAAAATTCAGTGCTAAATTTGATTTTTAGTCTATCGACCAAGTATTGGAGCCTTTGAGTAATTCATCCAAATTACCTTTTCCTTTGAGCTCTTTTGCTTCCTCTATTTGACCCACTAAAGCATCTTCATACAGCATTCTGTCCTCAGAATAAAACACACCAAATGGTCTTGGCATTTCATCATCAAAGAATCGGGTCAATAAACCTGCTTTTACTCGGTCTTTCTCATCATGAATCCATAGGTCATCAGCAGAAGTATCTTCCATTGACACTACTATTGGTTTAAAGCCATCTAGCTTTATTCCTTTAGATTTATTTTCTCCAAAAAGTAATGGCTCACCATCTTCTAAAAATAAAGTCTGATTCATTTTGGTAGCCTTATCTGTCATGCCAAAGAAAGCACCATCGTTAAAGACATTACAGTTCTGATAAATTTCCAATAATGAAGAGCCTTTATGATCGTTAGAACGCTTTAGCATTTCCCTCATATGCTTAGGGTCTCTGTCCATTGTTCGTGCAATGAAAGTCGCATCTGCTCCCATGCATAATGCCAAAGGATTAAACGGATGATCAATAGATCCCATTGGGGTAGATTTTGTCTTTTTTCCTTTTTCAGAGGTAGGCGAATATTGTCCTTTCGTTAAGCCATAAATTTGGTTATTGAACAAAAGTATATTGGTATCAAAATTTCTTCTTAATAGATGAATAAGATGATTACCTCCTATCGATAAAGAATCGCCATCTCCAGTAATTATCCATACACTTAAATCAGGACGAGCGGCTTTCAGTCCACTGGCAATAGCAGTAGCACGTCCGTGAATAGAGTGCATACCATATGTATTCATATAGTATGGAAAACGCGAAGAGCAACCAATACCAGAAATAAATACAATATCCTCTTTATCGACACCTATTTCAGGCATCACAGATTGAACTTGCTTCAGAATGGAATAGTCACCACATCCTGGACACCAACGTACTTCTTGGTCAGAAGAAAAATCTTTGGCAGTATATTCTTTATTTTCCATCGTGCAGTTCTATTATTCTATTCTTTATTTCTCTAGCCTCAAAAGGCGTTCCTTTAATCTTATTGAAAGGAATGGCGTCAATCAGAAACTTATCTCTAATAATTTTAATCAGCTGACCGTTATTAATTTCTGGAATGAGTACCTTATCAAAACCGGACAGTAATTCTCCTAAATTCTTAGGAAGTGGATTAATATATCTTAAATGAGCATGAGAAACCGAAAAGCCATCTACGAGTAATTCCTTAACAGCGGTTTTTACAGCACCATAGGTTGAGCCCCAAGCTAATACTAGAACTTTGCCTTTTTCTTCTCCTGAATCAATGTTTTGGAGTGGAATAAAATCAGCGATGCGTTCTACCTTTTCAGCTCTAGTTTTCACCATGTATTCATGATTGTCTGAATCGTACGATACGTTTCCTGTTTCTGCCTCTTTCTCCAAGCCGCCAAGACGGTGTTCTAATCCGGCCATCCCTGGTATTGCCCATTCACGCACCAATTTCTCATCTCGTTTATATGGAAGATAATCATCAGTCTTTGTGGTCATTGGCACACTAATGCCTTTTAAGTCTTTTGTTTGAGGGAACATCCAAGGCTCTGCTCCATTTGCTATGTAGCCATCCGATAGAAAGAATACTGGCGTCATGTGTTCAATAGCAATTCGACAGGCTTCTAAAGATGCTTCAAAGCAATCGGAAGGTGTGCTTGCCGATACTACTGGAATAGGTGCTTCACCATTTCTTCCGTACATAGCTTGTAGTAGGTCAGCTTGTTCTGTTTTTGTAGGTAAGCCTGTTGATGGGCCACCTCTTTGAACATTAACAATTACTAGTGGTAGTTCTAACATAAATGCTAATCCGATAGCTTCGCCTTTCAAAGCAACACCAGGTCCTGAAGTGGCTGTAACGCCTAAAGCTCCCCCAAAGGATGCTCCTATTGCAGCACTTACAGCGGCAATTTCATCTTCTGCTTGGAATGACTTGACACCAAAATTCTTATGTTTTGCCAATTCGTGTAAAATATCTGATGCTGGAGTAATGGGATAAGATCCATAAAAAAGCTCTAAACCTGATTGTTGAGAAGCGGCAATAAGTCCCATTGCAGTTGCTTGGTTTCCCATGATGTTACGGTAAGTTCCCGAACTCATTTTTGCGGGTTTCACTTCAAATCGACTGCTTGATATTTCGCAAGTATTTGCAAAGTTATAACCTGCTTTCAGTACTTTGATATTGGATTCCAATACCTCTGGCTTAGATCTAAACTTTTGTGTTAAAAATTCAATGGTATGCTCAAGTGTTCTGTTGTACATCCAGTACACAAAACCAAGAACAAACATATTCTTGCAACGGTCTTTTTCTTTTATTCCTAAAGTAATATCGACTAAACATTCTCTAGTAAGTTTAGTAACATTCATTTCACTAACTCTGTAATCTGAAAGCGAATTATCAGAAAGTGGATTTTCACCGTCTTCAAATCCAGCTAATCTCAGGTTTCTTTTATCAAAACCATCTGTATTGACAATTATAGCTCCTCCTTTTTTGAGACGCTTTAGGTTAGCTTTTAAAGCAGCTACATTCATCACCACTAGTACATCGCATTCATCACCAGGGGTGAAAATCTCTGTGCTACCAAAGGAAATTTGGAAGCCAGATACGCCAGCTAATGTTCCTTGTGGTGCTCTAATTTCAGCAGGAAAATCGGGAAAGGTACTTAGGTCATTACCGTACAGTGCTGCTGTATTGGTAAATTGTGAACCTGCTAATTGTATACCGTCTCCAGAGTCACCAGCAAAAAATATGACTACTTTTTCGACCGTTTCTTGAGTCATTTAATTGTCTATTTTATCAATGTCAACTACTTCTTTTACTTCTGGCAACACCTTCTTGATAGTTTGTTCGACACCCGCTTTTAGCGTCATCATACTAACGTGGCAATCGCTACACGCTCCAAGAAGTTTCACTTTTACAACATAATCATCGGTGACCTCAATTAGTCTAATATCTCCACCATCTGACTCTAGAAAAGGACGCACTTGTGCTAATGCCTCTTCTATCTTATCTATTATTACTGAATCTGTAATTATCCCCATATTTATGTTGAACAACCGTTCATATTTGTTATTTCTACTCTCTTTGTAGGTTCTAAGGCATTTCGTTTATTCATTTCTAAGACCACTTTGTCAGCGAAATCCATAAATGCCATAGCTGCTGGAGTAGCACCTTGCAATACTGCTGGACGGCCAACATCTGCCGCCTCACGAATACTTTGAACAAGAGGTATTTCTGCTAGCAATGGTAACTCCAATCGATCTGCTAAGGCCTTAGCTCCTTCTTTTCCAAAGATATAATATTTATTATTTGGTAATTCTTCAGGTGTGAAATAAGACATATTCTCCACTAAGCCTAAAACCGGAACATTGATGGAATCCATTTGAAACATGGCTACTCCTTTGCGTGCATCAGCCAAAGCGATGTTCTGTGGTGTACTTACCACAATAGCAGCTCCTACTGGAATTGACTGTACTAATGACAAATGTATATCGCCTGTACCTGGGGGTAAGTCGATTAACATAAAGTCTAAATCACCCCACTCAGCATCCCACAACATTTGGTTCAAAGCCTTTGATGCCATAGCTCCTCGCCAAACTACTGCTTGGTCGGTGTTGGCAAAAAATCCAATGGACAATAGTTTTACGCCATAGCTTTCTACTGGTAATATTTTTCGTTTGCCATCTACTTCTTTTCCTTGGGGCTTGGCATTAACTACATCGAACATAATGGGCATAGATGGTCCATATATATCGGCATCTACCAAGCCTACTTTATAGCCTTTGTCGGCTAATGCAACAGCTAGGTTTGCTGAAACCGTAGACTTACCTACACCACCTTTTCCTGAAGCGACAGCTATTATATTTTTTACTCCAGGGATTTCATTCCCCCTGATGATATTAGCTGGTTTTTCTGGAGCGTTAATGATAAGGTTAACCTTAACATCTGCCTTTTCATAAACAAAATCATGAATGGCTTTTATGCAATCTACCTCAACCTTCTTTTTATACTGAAGAGTTGGGTTAGTGATTTCAATATCTAGCAATACTTCAGTGCCAAAGATTTGAATATTACGAACAGCATTAGCTGAAACTAAATCTTTACCACCATTGGGCAAAGTAAATGTCGCTAAGGCTTTTAATATCTGTTCTTTTGTTATTTTCATTGTGGTGCAAAGATACGGAATTGACTTTTTATTTAGACTAATTCAAATCAATTCTTTACTAGGATCCCAAAAGACTTTTTCAAAATCTTGAACTTGATTATCTACCACTCGAATTCCTTCATTTTCTAAAAGTTGTTGCATAAGTGTAATTCCATCGAAATGATACTTACCTGTTAACATCCCTTTTCGGTTTACAACTCGGTGTGCAGGAACATCAAAAGCATTCACTTTATTTAATGCCCAACCTACCATTCTTGAGGCTTGTGGACTGCTTATGTGCTTTGCAATAGCACCATAACTACTAACTCTTCCTTCTGGGATTTGTTTAGTTACTTCATATACTCTCTGAAAAAACGTTTTTTTTGACATGAACCAAAAATATCAAATTTCACTTTTTAAAATCTCTAATTTTATCTAATTTAGTGGCCCTTATAAACTTAATATGCCATTGAATAAATTATGAAACTCTACTCTACTCTACTCTACTCTACTCTACTCTACTCTACTCTACTCTATTCTACTCAACTATGAAAAAGATTGTAATCATAGTCGTGTTGGTATTATTTTTTAGTGCTAAATCAAAAGCTCAACTTGATGCAAGCCAACTCACCAGAGTAAATAATGTGGCTAATACCACAGAAATGAATAACCTTACTCCAAATGAAGGATGTGTAGTTTATGTTGATTCGGAAAATACAATTTATGTTTATGATGGCACTCAATGGGTAAACGCATTTAGCTCTGACTCTGATGGCTGGAAAATGACTGGAAATATCTCTAACCAAGTGGAACTTGTAGGGACAACAAATTTTGAGGATTTAAGAATACATACTAATGGCAGTGAGAGGATGATTGTCAAAGTAAGTGGTGATGTTGGTATTAATGTTACCATCCCTGCAACAAGACTTTTTCATGTTGGCTCATCACCAAATGAATTTGTTGTAACGAGCGGTGGAATTGGAAATGTAGGTATTGGAACAACAAGCCCTACCCAAAAACTACATGTTGAAGGTAATGTTTTGGCAAGTTCATATTCAACACCTGATTATGTTTTTGAAAAGTATTATGACGGTAAAAGCAAATTAAACCCATCATATGAGTTTATGGAGATTGAATCGGTAGAAGAATTCGTTAGGAAAAACAAACATCTTCCAGGTGTGCCATCTGCAAAAGAAATTAAAAAACAAGGTGGTATCATCGTAAATAAAGCCACTGAAATAAACCTTGAAAAAATTGAGGAACTATACTTGAGGTTATTTGAACTTAATGCAACTCACGAAACATTAAAGGCAAGACTTCAAGAACTCAAAAAAATAGCACCATTAAAATAGTCCCCAATGAAGATTTTACATTGTCTATTATATGTCTTATTTATCCCCTTTGGATTATATGCTCAAGAAAATAATCAACTCATTCAAATAACAAATGTATTAAATATTACCACCATGAATAGCATTAGCTCTCCTTATAATGGAAGTATTGTGTATGTACAATCAGAAGATGCTATTTATTATTACAATGGAAGCAGCTGGATTTCTATGACTTCCACAACTAATAATACTGCATGGAGAACTATTGGAGATTCTGCTAATTCTAGTCAATTTCTTGGAACGACAACAAATCATGATATGATATTTAAAACAAATAATACACAAATAATGGTGATTAAAAATAATGGCAGAGTTGGTATTAACACAAATAATCCTGCTGGAATTTTTCATGTAGAAGGGGCTATGACTATGATGAACCCCTCTCAGTTTGTTATTGCCACCAATAGAAATGTTGGAATGGGAATAAATATTCCCACCGAAAAATTACATGTTAATGGTGATGTTTATTGCTTAAATACTACAACACCCGACTATGTTTTTGAAAAATATTATGACGGAAATAGCAGGCTTAATCCTAAATATATGTTCCACTCATTAAAAGAAACTGAAAATTTTACAAGAAAATATAATCACCTCCCAGGTGTACCATCCGCTAAAGAAGTAAAAAAACAAGGGGGTATACTGATTAATCGCTCAACAGAAATTAACTTAGAGAAAATTGAGGAACTACACCTACATTTATTCGAGATGAACTCAAAATGCAAGGATTTTGAAAAACGAATATCACACTTAGAGGAGAAACTATAATCTATTAGTCATGAAACAAACTATTCATTTACTTCTATCTTTCTGCTTTATTTTTATTTCAAATGAGATTGAAGCTCAAAATAAAGATCAAATTATTAGAATTAATAATGTAACAAACATTAGCAATATGAACGCAATTACTAATCCTGAGAAAGGTTGTTTAGTTTATGTTCAATCAAACGGAATTTATTATTACGATGGAAACAATTGGGTTCAAAATAGCAATAACTCGTCTAGTGCTGATTGGGAAATGAGTGGTAATAGTAATGCTACGAGTTCACATTTTTTAGGCACAACTAATAACATGGATTTCATGTTTGGAACAGACAACGCTCATAGAATGATAATAACAAAAGCTGGATATATTGGCATTCAAACCTCTGATCCTCAGGGAATATTTCATGTCAACGGTGGAATTATTTTCGATTACTCAGATGATTTTATTATTGGACCATGCGGAAAAGTCGGTATAGGCATGTTTCCAAATAGTTACCAACTAACTGTTAATGGAAACATACTTGCAAATGCCTATAATACACCAGATTATGTGTTTGAGAATTACTACTCAGGCAAGAAGAGTAAATTAAAAACTGACTATGAGTTTATGCCCATAGAGAAAGTAGAAGCCTTTGTAAAAGTACATCATCATTTGCCTGGTGTTCCTTCGCAAAAAGACATTGAAAATCAAGGCGGTATCCTTCTCAATAAATCAACTGAAATTAATCTTGAAAAGATAGAAGAATTGTTTTTACACTTCTTTGAACTTAATAAAAAAATTGAATCTTTAAAAGAAGAAATTGAGCACCTTGAATTACATTCCCAATCTAAACCTTAAGTAATTAATTGGCATATCTTTTTCTAAAAAGAGCTTCTCATAGTGGGTCTTAATTTCAAGATTAGAACGTTTGAGCTGAGCATTATAGATGTCATGTTCAGCGTCTTCCAAATGGTGTTGGTGTCCTTCAATAATTCCCAAAGTATAACCATGTAAAAATTGACTATCCGTTTTTAAATGAATGAGTCCGTCTTGTTTTAGAACCTTGGCATATCTCTCCAAAAACACAGGATGAGTTAATCTGTTCTTAGCTCTTTTTTTCTTCAACTGAGGGTCTGGAAAAGTTATCCAAATTTCATCAACCTCATCCGTTTTAAAACAATATTCTATGAACTCAATTCGCGTGCGTAAAAAGGCGACATTCTTCAAATCTTGCTCTATAGCATCCGTTGCCCCTTGCCACATTCTAGCACCTTTTACATCGACTCCTAAAAAGTTTTTTTCTGGATATTTCTGAGCAAGTCCGACCGAATACTCCCCTTTACCACAACCGAGCTCTATAACGAGTGGATTATCATTTTGAAAGACCTCAGACTTCCACTTTCCTTTTAAAGAAAAGCCAGAATCTAACTCTTCAAATGTTGGCTGAAATACATTTGAGTATTCTGCCATCTGAGAAAATTTGCGTAATTTATTTTTAGCCAATGTGATTATTTTTGTCAAAAATAGTTCAATTTTTAAGTACTTTCGACTCGTGAATAACAAAAAACGAATACTCATCGCTCCTTTGGATTGGGGACTTGGTCATGCCAGTCGGTGCATTCCAATTGCTAGAGAATTAGAACAAGAAGGCTTTGAGGTTGTTTTTGCGGCTAGCGGCCGCCCTCTAGATCTACTTATGGGAGAATTTCCTAATCGAGACTTCATAAAGCTAGAAAGCTATAATATTCAGTATCCAAAAAATGGAAATATGGCTTGGAGTATGATTAGCCAAAGCCTAAAAATTTGGAAAGGGATTCGTAAAGAGAAAAAAGCTTTAAACCAAATCATTGAGGATTACAATATAGATGGCGTAATTTCTGATAACCGCTTTGGCTTATATTCCAAAAAAGTCCCCTGCGTATTTATTACGCATCAGCTAAATATTCAGTCGCCACTATTTAGTAAGTGGATTCAAAACATCAACTTTAAATACATTGAAAAATACGATGCCTGTTGGATTCCTGACTCAAAAGAACATTTACTTAGTGGAGATTTAACCCGCTCTAACTTACCTCAAATCGACTGCCATTTTGTGGGTAGCTTATCGCGTTTTGAGCCTATGCAAAAAACGAAAGACTTGGATATTCTAGCGGTAATTTCTGGCCCTGAACCTCAGCGAACTATTTTTGAAAATATTCTCAAGGAACAACTTCTCGCCTCAAATAAAAAAGCGCTTTTGGTATTGGGAAAAACAGAAGAGAATTTGGAAGAAAGTATTGAAAATTTAAAAATAGTGAGTCACCTAAAATCAACTGAACTCAATCAAGCTATGGTAAATGCCAATCTTGTAATTAGCCGCTCTGGTTACTCCACAGTTATGGATGTAGCTAAACTCAATAAGAAAGCCATTTTTGTGCCTACTCCCGGGCAAACTGAACAGCTATATTTAGCAAAATACTACTATAATCAGCAATTGACTTTTGCTATGCCTCAGGGTACATTTGACTTAACTATTGCTCTAGAAAAAATTAACGATTTTAAAGGGCTTAGCCTTTCTGAAAATCAAACGAATTGGAAGGAATTATTTGCTCTTTTTTAGAGTAAACGAAAAGGTAGTTCCTACATTTTCTGTACTACGTACATTGATAGTCTGTCGGTGAGCCTCAATGATGTGCTTCACGATAGAAAGTCCTAGGCCAGTCCCTCCTTCACTTCTGGAACGCGACTTATCGACTCTGTAAAAACGCTCAAACAAACGCGGCAAATGATCAGAAGGAATTCCTCCTCCATCATCAGCAACTTCAATAAGTATATTTTCGCCCATTTCGAAGAATAGCACTCTTGTATGTCCGCCGTCTTTTCCGTACTTTATTGAGTTTTCTATAAGATTGATAAGTACTTGAGCAATTTTATCCTTATCAGCTTCAACAAAATTGACATTTGACTGATTGTCTATGCTTAGACTTACACTTCTCTTCTTGGCTTTCATCTCCAAAATATCGAATAGCTCTTGAACGTAATTAACGATATCCCAGCGACTGAACTCTAAGTCCAATCGATTGGATTCAATTTTAGAAATCATTTCTAAATCTTCAACTATGTTTATCATTCTATCTACACTCTTGCTTGTACGCTCAAGGTATTGCATATTTACATTTTCATCCCAAATAGCTCCGTCCAAAAGCGTATGTATATAGCCCTGTATATTAAAAATAGGTGTCTTTAGCTCATGAGAAACATTACCTAAAAACTCTCTCCTAAAAGACTCCATGCTTTTAAGTTCTTCTATTTCTTGCTGACGCTCGTCCACCATACGGTCAACGTCTTCATCAACTTTATTCAAATCCGTTTCCACATCATCGCTAGTTCCCTTGTGCCTACTTAGTGACTTATATATTACCTTCACTTTTTCGTGAATGTATTTTCTTAGTATAAAATGAGAAATGAAATAAATGGGGAAAAATAATACACTTGTTACAATAACAACTTGTAACCAATCAATATCATAACCAAAAGCGAGTGAAAATAAAACAAGGATGAGAGATACTGACACGCAAAGGAGTAATGTCAAATATATAGCTATCTGTTTAGGAGTTGTCCACTGCATTAGTATTCGAATTTATAGCCTACACCTTTTACTGTTTTGATGTAATGATCGGCTAATTTTTCTCGCAATTTACGAATATGTACGTCAATAGTCCTATCCCCAACAACAAGGTCTAAACCCCACACCTTTTCAAGTATTTCATCTCTAGTAAAAACTTTACCAGGCTTTGATATTAACAACTTCAATAGTTTGAATTCTTTTTTGGCTAGTGTTACCTCCTGGCCTTTGTATAGGACTTGATGTTTTTCAACATCCACCACAATATCGCCTAATTCTAAAACCGTAGATTCTTCTTTAGTTACACCTCGTCTTTTAAGTAAAGCTTTTACTCTACTTACCAGCACTTTTGGTCTAATAGGTTTTGTAATATAATCGTCAGCACCAGCTTCAAAACCAGCAATTTGTGAATAATCTTCAGAACGTGCTGTTAAAAATGTAACAACGGTATTACTTAATGAATCAATTTCTCGAATCTTTTCACAAGTTGTAATCCCATCCATATTGGGCATCTGAACATCTAAAATAATTAATGAGGGATTGTGCTTTTTTGCTAGTTCAATAGCAAGAATTCCATTATCTGCTACAATTACTTCATAACCTTCAGCACGCAAATTATAGCCTAAAAATTCTAAGATATCTTCTTCGTCATCAACAACTAAAATTTTGATACTATCGGTCATATAATCAAAGTTAATTTTAAACAAAAGTATAATATAAAAGCTTTCATTTGAGTAATTTACAATTTTTTAACATACACTTAATATTGAGTTGGATTAAGTAAACTTATATTTGTACCGTATTATAAAAACAACAAACAAAATGAAAAAAATCCTTAACACTTTAACACTTTTATTTTTCGGTACGTGGACTATGGCTCAAAGTCAGCCACATGCCAAAATCTTTAGTAATTTCAATTACAACCTTTCACAAGAAGACAACAATTTCAAAGTTTTTGAAGTGAATAGAGCTTATCTTGGCTATAGCCATTCATTAAGCGACGACTTTAAAGCAAAGGTAACTTTTGATGTTGGCAACAACAGCTCAGGAAGTGCCTACACTGCTTTCTTGAAAATTGCTTCTTTAAGCTGGAAAGCAAATGATAACATGAACGTTAACTTCGGTATGATTGGAGCTAAAAACTTTAAATTCATGGAGAAGGCTTGGGGGCACAGATACATATATAAGTCTTTACAAGATGAGCACAAATGGGCAAACTCAGCCGATGTTGGTGTATCATTAGATTATGTATTCAACAGTAAACTAAGTTTAGATGCTCAAGTTCTAAATGGCGAAGGCTTCAAAAAAGAACAAGAATTTAACGGTCTTTTCAGAGGTAGTGCTGGTATGACCTATAGGGCATCGGACAATTTGGCGGTAAGAGTACATTATGATGTTGTACCTCGTGAGACATATGGTGAGAATGTTGCTCACCAGAACACAACAAGTGCTGCAATGGCTTATTCAGGCGATGGCTATAAAGTAGGTCTAGAATACAATATTCAAGAAAATGCACAAAACGTAACCGACAGAGAACGTACAGGTATTTCAGCTTACGGAAGCTATGACATGTCTAATGGTATGTCTTTATTTGGTCGATACGATGAGTTAGCATCCGATGAAGATTGGAACATCTCAAGAGATGGATCATTCATGATTGTAGGTGTTGAAAAAGAAATGGTAAAAGGGGTTAAAGTTGCCTTAAATTACCAAAGCTGGACAAATGCTGCGGAAAACGCAGAAGCTGAAGAAAGTGTATTCTTAAACTTTGAATATAAGTTCTAAATTTAAATTGATTTGGTTAGCTAAAGTGAGGGTTTATCCCTCACTTTTTTTTGCCTAATAATCTTGTTATTCAGATTTACAATTTCTTAACAATAGACTTCAAATACTTTACAAATAGTTAATATTTAGATAAGGTAAAGGTTTTTTTACAGCAGTATGTTTGCATCAAAATAATCAACAAATAAAAATGAAAACAATAGGAAAATTACTTTTAACACTATCTGCCTTTGCACTTATTGCTTGTGGTGGTGGCGAACAAAAATCTGAC
>Ga0233432_10000895_pt1 | contig 28726 bp, 25 predicted proteins | sample SI_122_August201_6_FD_179870 | JGI IMG/M metagenome (GOLD analysis project Ga0233432, IMG submission 179870) | Seawater microbial communities from Saanich Inlet, British Columbia, Canada - SI_122_August2016_10_MG | ecosystem: Environmental > Aquatic > Marine > Inlet | place: Canada: British... | reverse complement strand
CACGGAGTTCCCTAAAATCACCGGCCCAGAAGCCCTTGATGCCGAAAAGCACCAAAATAAAAACGATGACCGTGTCGAGCACGGATCTCCTAGCTCAGGCCTCGGCGGCTTCGGCTTCGGCTTCCCGTCGTTCGATGTAGGTGGCGAGGTACTCTTTGAAATCAGAGTCAGAGATTTTCGCATCGAGACTCTCATCCATCACCTTCTGCATTTCTTCCCGAGTCATTTCATGCTCAAGAAGTAGATTCGCTCGGTTCATACCGATCACACCACGTTCAATGTAGTCGATAATCGGCCAGTCGATGGCTCTCATCAGTTTCCATCGCTTCTTGATGTTACTTAGAGTCTGCCCAGTGGCCTTCGCCACAATCTCAAGAATCTGCTGTTCAGTCAGGTTCCCGTTGGTCGCCCGAATCTGATCGTAGTGATCAGCCAGCTCAAGAAGAGAATCGAATGGTTTCTTTTTCGCCATAGGGGCAGGTTATGGGGAGAGACCTTCATTCAACGCAGGGAAGATAACAGGGGGCACGACATCCTGCCGGAAGACATCTGAAATGACTCCCTAGACTCCAATTTTTGTAAGGTTGGGGCCTCGATGCCCATTCAATTTATCCGAGGCGTCCTGAGGCACCCCAAGAAGACCGGGGCTGTTGCCCCCAGTTCTCCCTTTCTGGCACGAGAAATCATTTCTCATTGGCCTTCGTCTCCCGAAGCTCTCGTTGTGGAATATGGCCCAGGAACTGGAGCCATCACCAAGCAGCTCGTCAAACGACTTCAGACCAAGCAGTCTTATTTGGGCTTTGAGATGAACCCCAGTTTCATTCAACACCTCGAAAAAACTCTACCCCAACTCGATTTCGCTCACGCCTCTGCCGAAAAAATCGGCCCCGAGTGTAAAAAAAGGGACTTACCCAAGGCCGATCTCATTGTGAGCGGTCTTCCTTGGGCTATTTTCGACCCAAAACTTCAGGAGAGCATTCTTCAGGCGACGGCAGAGCATCTCGCCCCAGGAGGTGTCTTTTCCACCTTTGCCTATGTTCATGCGCTTCCCCTGCCTGGAGCGCGACAGTTTGCCTGTCGCCTCAGGAGTTCCTTCAAGGAAGTTAAGGTTTCACAGGTGATCTGGAGAAATCTCCCCCCGGCAGTGATTTACCACTGCTCTCAGGAAAAACTGAAGTCCTAAGGACTTTTCAGACTCCTTAGAGGGTGGCCGAGCGCGAGCCCTTGCGAATGCCTTCGTAAGCGAAGACCTCAACGTGACGATCTGCACCCACCCAATCTTGAACAAGATCTCGCAGGTGTCGGCTGATATTTTCCACTGTGGTTTCCAACGGCATCACGTAAACAGCTTTTCCCGGCAAGGTAAGGGAAAAACGACCTTGGGACGAAGTGTAGTCCAACGAAACAGCATCGAGGTGATCTTGGCGCCTGCCCACTTCATGCTCCTCTCCGACGAGGTTTTCTGGAATGGCCAAATGGATATCTTTCCACATCTCACAGACCCTCTCCTCCAAAGAGGGTTCTCTTTGGCCATCGATGAACACATCAACACGATTGCGGTGACCATGAAGGAGGCGCTGACAATTTCCGTAGTGTTGTTTTAGGCCGTGGGTGTAACGATAGTGAGGAGCGATCCCTAGCTCTTCGTCTCGAAAATCCAACTCAACACGATCCACGTTTTCGGGCATGACCCTCATCACCTCTTTCATGAGATGGACTCTCATGGCCGGCAGGCTGTAAGCATCTGCGTCGAGAGCACAGACTCCTTCTTCTGGGCATTGATAGAGAAGCCGGTTCCCCCTTCCATAAGTGGTGTCCACCTCGATCATGCCATCCCCAAGATCTCGCACCAGAGAATTTGGTAGCACTAAACGGTGGTCGCAGAGGTCATCGATCACTTTCTTCACGGCCTTCTTGGCTAAAGAAAAGTCGAAAACCACACCCTCATGGTCGAGCAAGCCCACGAAGGTCACATCGACGTCCAAGCTTCCTCCTAAAACCCCACGCTGAGGGTCAAAAAAGGCATAATCCAAAACCGTGAGCTCTCTAACAAAGAGCTTCACAACTTCGTTGTGTTCTCCAACGACAGAGGTCGAAGGCTGGCCAGAAGGTTGAGGTGTGTTATCCATGGCTCAAAGTGTAGGAAAAACTAACCATGGGAAAGGAGTTTTCCCGACGAAGTGCGTCTCGGCACCTGTTAGCCAACCTTGAACAATGGGAGGCATCCCACCCTTCCCCTCCATGAAAGTGGCCTTTCACACCTTAGGATGCCGTCTCAACCAGTCGGAAACCGCTGTTTTATCCAATGCTTTTGAACGAGCCGGGTACAACCTGAGCGCAGACGGCAAAGAAGCCGACGTCTGCGTTGTGAACACGTGCACCGTCACCGGTGCCAGTGATGCCAAATGCCGCTCCTCCATTCGGCGACTCATCCGAGAGAACCCCGAGGCCAGAGTCGCCGTCATTGGATGTTACGCCGAGTCCGGCTTTCAAGCCATCAGTGAAATTGAAGGCGTGGATCTCATTGTCGGCAATCAGGAAAAATTAAACCTTCTCCACTACCTCCCCGAAGCCAAAGTCGACGAGGCCAGAGTCGTAAGGGATCGCATGCAAAGAGAAGCCTTCACCATCGATGCCATTGGCCAGTCCACCAGTCGGTCTCGGACCAGCCTTAAGGTCCAAGATGGTTGTGATTTCATGTGCAGCTTCTGCATCATTCCTTTTGTCAGAGGGCGAGCTCGAGGTCGAGTCTTCGACAATCTGATGGATGAGGCTCGCGTGCTCGTCAACCAGGGCTTCAAAGAACTGGTCCTCACAGGCGTCAATGTCGGGACATACGATGTTGAAGGTAAGAAGCTTGTCGATATCGTCGATGCACTGAACGAACTTGAGCTCCCTCGTGTCCGCATCAGTTCGATCGAGCCCACAACCGTTGAGGAAGGTCTCCTAGAAAGAATGAACGACTCTGGGCACGCACTCGTGCCCTACCTCCACCTTCCCCTTCAATCTGGTTCTGATTCAGTTCTCTCTGCCATGCGCCGTCGCTACACTCGCAAAGACTACACGGATTACTTGGACTTTGCTCACTCAAAAGTGAACGGCCTATCCATTGGAACTGACGTCCTTCTCGGTTCTCCAGAAGAGAGTGAAGAAGATTTCGAGGCCACGTGTTCCCTTCTCACCGATCATCCCCTCGACTATGCCCACGCCTTCACCTATTCCGAAAGAGAAGGCACCCCCGATGCCAAGAAAAAACAGATCCCCATGGAAGAGCGAAAACGTCGCACCAATGTCGTTCGACGAATCAGCTCTCGCAAGAGATCAGAACTCGCAGCACGCCACCTTGGCCAAGAAGTTGAAGTTTTGGTCGAACAGCACGAGTCCGGACTTTGGGAAGGTCACCTGGGAAATTATCTTGAAGTTAGATTTGAAGGAAACTCCGAGGAAGGCCTCACCAATCGGATCGTTAAAGTTCAAATAGACGAGGTCTGCGGCGAGTGGGCCAAAGGGTCCAGATCCTGACCTAAAAGGCTCTGCTAATCGAGCCTTACCTTCATGGTTTCTCCAGACCCATCAATCACGAAAACCTTAAGCGAAAACAAGCTCGGTCGTGGTTACCGTGGCATCTGGTACAACCTCGGTCAGGACAAAGGCTATGGGCCCAAGTACTCTGGCGGCTTAGGAACTTACCCCGCGAACATGGTCCCCATGTCCGTCTGTGACCCAAGAGAAGAACGAGTCTATTTCGTCTATGGTGGTTCTAAGCCGGACAACCGAAAAGACCTTCAGATCATGATTAGAACCTTCGACACCAAAACACACAAACTTCGAAGACCGAACAACTCCTAAGGTCATTTTTGAGATGGAAGGCGAGTGTCAGATGTCACTGACAGAACCCCGAAGCCAGCATGACGCGAGGGAAGAATCGACGGCCTCAGATGGCCGCATATTCCAATTTCAAAAAAGGATGCGACAGCGGAGAGTCCCTTCAACCGATGAGAGTTTCTCCAACAGTCCGCTACTCTTCACATCCGTATCGATCACCACATAGCCAACCGTTGGCAATGTCTGAAGGTACTGTCCGAGCACATTCGCCTCGGACTCCGCCAGAATATTGTTGATGGCACTGAGCACTCCGGGTTGGTTGTGATGAACATGAAGAAGTCGGTGTCGCTCTTCTCCCTGACGAGGAAGAGAAAGGTCTGGAAAATTCACCGCTCCATTGGTCGAGCCTTCATCACTGTACTGAATCAGTTTGCCGGCAACCTCGCGCCCGATGTTCACCTGAGCCTCAAGTGTGCTCCCTCCGATATGAGGTGTTAAGACCACGTTCGGCAGTCCACGCAAGGGCGTCTCGAGTAGTTCTTCTTTTTTGGCTGGTTCGACGGGAAAGACGTCGACGGCTGCTCCCATAAGGTCTTTTTTCTTCAGAGCAGAAGCCAGAGCCTCAAGATCAACAACGTTACCTCGACTGGCATTGATGAGCACACTTCCCTTTTTCATCTGGGCAATACGCGACGCGTCGAGCAGATTGACCGTGTCCTCGGCAGCCGGAACGTGCAAGCTGATGGCGTCACTGGTCCGTAACAGTTCTTCGAGTGATGCCACCTGACGGGCATTCCCCATGGGCAGTTTGGGCACCACATCAAAATAGCGCACCTGCAACCCAAGGGATTCAGCCAAGATCGAGAGCTGAGACCCAATGTGTCCATATCCTACGATACCCAGAGTCTTTCCCCTCACTTCATAGCTATTGGCTGCACTCTTGTTCCATTTCCCCTCATGGCAATCGCGACTTTTATCGAAGAGACCACGCAGAAGAACAACCAGCTCAGCAATGACAAGCTCAGCCACACTTCGTGTGTTCGAGTGAGGAGCATTGAAAACGGGCACACCTCGCTTCAGGCATGCCTCTAGGTCGACCTGATTAGTACCAATGCAAAAACACCCCACGGCCATCAGTCGGTCCGCTTCAGCCAAGACGTCCTCTGTCACATGAGTCCGAGAACGAATCCCAATAAACTGAGCCTGAGAAACTTTTTCCTTCAAGGCGTCGCCATCGAGCGCATGGGGCAAGAGCTCGACATTGGTGTAGCCATGTTCCCGAAAAAGCTCGACGGCACTCTGGTGAATACCCTCAAAGAGAACGATTCGAATTTTTTCCTTAGGAAATGATAGCTGACTGTTCATGGGGGTCGGTCTAAAAAAGGGTCCCTGTCTTCAAGGGACGTACACCTCTAGATGAGCCGAAACTGAACACAGCCCGCGAGACTGTCCTCAGGAGACTTCGGCTTGATCTCTTTCTTTGAGAACTGGAAATTTCTGAAAGAGGTTGAAGAGGTGCTCCATAACATTTTGGTTTGGCCCAACTTCCATCTCAAGACCTTCCACCCTCAGGAGACGAATCGCAAGCTCAGCGTGAGGCATACCCATGACCTTTGGTAGAGCTCGACCTGCTACGATGCGGTCGTGAATGTAAGAAAAGAGAATGAACCGAGCAGATTCGAGATCAGATAGACAGAGCGAGAGCTCGCAATGACGGAGACCTTCTCGCTCTGGATTCACCGTAGACATCTCTCGGAGCAGGTGCAGCCGTTTTTCCTGAAGTCCTTCAAAAAAGGTCAGTGCATTGGCTAGGCTCTGGCCCTCGATCCCGCGAGGCATAGCATTTTGCATCACTGAAATCATTTTTCGGGGCCATTCTTTTTGCTCCTCCAAGACCTTCTGTGCGTAAACGGCGTCCATGCCGTAATGCCGCTTGGGTACAGGCTTAAAGAGCCACTCCACCAGACGAGAAAAAACATTGGTTTCGATGCCCTCTTCTTTCAGAGCCTGATAGTAAAGGGCTGGGTCCATGCCCAGAGAATTGGTCAGAAGCGCGAGCACCTGAGCACAGTTCTTTTCTAGAGCCAAAGCTCGCAGCGATTCTTGCTTAGAAGCATCTAGAGAAGTCAGTTCTGAAACCACCAACTCTTCGCGATGCCCCCCCGTGAACTGACGGTCGAAAAAGGGAAGGTGATTTTCGGGCCCAGAGCGGCGAAGCACACCAAGAATCTCTTTGGAAAAATCCAGAGATTCTTCTCTAGAGAAAATACGGTAGAGCAAATGGTCATGGGAACGTTCCCAGTCCGCCAGCTGAAAAGCTTTGCGGCGAAAGTCCAGATTCTCACCTTCATCCAAAATCGCCTCAGCCAGAAGAATCGGGGCAAAGACAGGCCAATCGTCCTTCGTTTCTTCGAGAGATCGCAATTCCCCCTTGTTGACCAGCCGGAGGAATTTCAGGAAGTTCGCATATTGGGGGTTCCCTCCCCGCTCCGGATCCTGCCGGAAAGAGTTCTCTTCTTCAACAAGCTCGCCGTCCTCCTGTTCAGGCCCCTGGCCTTCGCTGAAGAATTCACGGTAGTAGAGGTTCAAAGCTCTTGAGATCTGTTGCACGATGGGCCGCCCTCGACCTTCGGACTCGAGTGTTACCACCAACTCAGAGATCGCATGCCGTTGTCGATCCTCATCGAGAGAGATTTCCCCCCCAAGCAAACGGTAGGGTCGCCCCAACTCCTGAAGCTGTCCAATGAAATCGTGCTCTGCAATGAGGTGCTCGAGGGTTGATTTGGATTTCTGCCAGCGGGCATATCGCTGGCGAGACTTCTCAAGTCGAGAGATCAGCTCGCGATGTTCTCGCTCTAACTTGCGCATCTTCCCGAGTTCTCTCGATCCTCTGGGGCTCTGCTCAACCAACCGCTCCAAAAGCGGGGTCAGATCATCCCGATCTAGTTCCAATCGATCACCTTCCATGGCCCCTTGAGTATAGGGTTCACCCATCCCTTTCCATGGATTTTTGCCTTGCTAGCTGGTTTTGAATATTTTCAGCCTATACTTCGCCAGTGATTTCTTCCCCTCCTTCTGTAGACCTTCGCCAACTCCACACCTTCGGTCTCCCTGCTAAAGCAGTTCGTGTTGAGACCTTTGTAGATGTCGAAACTCTTCAGAACCTCCTCCGTGAAACGCCAACTCCACACCTGATCCTCGGAGACGGATCCAACGTGGCCTTCGTCGACGACTACCCGGGCACGATTCTTCTCAATCGCATCACGGGTCGAAAAGTTCTAGAACGTGGACACGGTGGCAAGGCAGAAGTCCTCGTGGGTGCTGGCGAAGAGTGGCACAACCTGGTGCTCTGGTCTCTAGAACAGAAACTCTACGGACTAGAGAACCTCAGTCTGATTCCGGGGAGGGTGGGAGCCGCTCCCATTCAGAACATCGGAGCCTATGGGGTTGAGCTTTCGGACGTCTTCAAGGGATGCCGGGTCTACGACCGTCAAAGCGAGGAGGCCACTTGGCTCAGTCTTGAAACCTGTGACTTTGGGTATCGAAATTCCATTTTCAAAACAGATCGAGAACGCTATGTGATTTTGGAGATCAAACTCGAACTCGACACCAAATTCTCCCCCAAGCTCGACTATGGGGATCTGGCTGAAAGAGCCGCCGCCCTAGAAAAAGAACTCGACGGGCCTGCCTTATCAGCCCTCGTCTGCGAAATACGAAGCGAAAAAATTCCTCACCCTTGTGATTTGGGAAATGCCGGTAGCTTTTTCAAGAACCCCGTCATCGACGCCCAACTGAAAAATCAACTCCAAGCCCTAGGCTCATCCCCTCCTCTCTACGACCTGGGAAATGGAAGCTTCAAAACCTCAGCTGCCTGGCTGATTGATCAGTGTGGGCTCAAAGGAGCTCGAGAGGGTGACATTGCAGTCCACAAAAGACAGCCACTGGTTCTTGTGAATCATGGTAACGGTACCGGGCGACAGCTCTTGTCTCTGACAAAGCGCGTCCAAGAGACCGTTTTCGAGCGATTTAATGTCAGACTTGAGAGAGAGGTCAATCTTGTCCCACCTCCCCAGGGAAGGTCGGCATGAACCCAAGCGAAGTGGTCGAAAAATGGGCTTCAAAACTTGATCTGAGGGTAAATAGTCCTGCTCCCTGGCAGGGAAGGAAGATCGGGCCTAACTGGGACTGCGATTTCAGGATCATTGAGCCGAAAATCATTCATATCCACCTTCGCTTTCCCAAAGAAGCAACTCTCACTCAATGGAAACGCTTCTTTCAAGAGCGAAACACTTTCCTCGAAGAACACGGCCCCAAGCGACCGGGGTGGTGTGAGGTCTGGTCCAGAGACGGAGCCCTTCCTCATTTCACCCTCGATGAACGCTCGCTTTTTCTCGAGTTCCTGAGCAAAAGTCGCGGGTATTTGCACAGATGGTATGCTGTCAAAGCCTCACGACTATTTAAAGCTCAGAAAGAACTCTGGGAAGGCACCCAAATACCCCTTCGTTTCCCTCTCGATCTAAAGTCAAGCCTTGAGAATGCGCTTGATGTGGTCAAAGCCGTTGAAGTACAAATCTTGGTTGCCAAGGGATCTAGAGTTCTCTTCCAAACGGAAACCCTTCAAGCACACATTGGAGACATCGGTAAAGAGAATCGATGGGTCAATCTGTGGGGCATCCTCCACGCCGATTCCCTGAGGCAGCTTTTTGACTGGACTCAGGATTATTTCAGTCGCAACAACCATCTCCCCCACCTTTGGAATGACCAGCACCTCGGCTTCTCCAGCACGCTCACCAAAAATGCTTACCTCAAACTTCTAAATGACTTCTGTCACCTGAACAGCAATATCAGTATGGTGCGTCGATCCTATCTGAGCAAAGAGATTAGTGTTGGTCAATACACTGCCGAAGCCCGCGAAGTAGAAATGGAAAACACGATCGACCTTCTGAGAAAGGACATCGAATTCCTAAATCAGAAAAATGAAAAGCTCGAACTGGATCTTCAAAAAGAATCCATCAAAAGTCAGGAAGCGACATCCGCCAAGTCTGAATTTCTCAACGTGATCAACCACGAACTCAAAACCCCCCTCAACGGAGTCTCAGGTATGGTTGAACTCCTCAAAAGCACCGAGCTTTCTCCTGATCAAGAATCTTTCCTCGCCGTTGCCGAGCAGAGCACGCTTCGGCTCACTGACCTCGTCAACAACCTCCTTGAATTTTCCAGGATCGACAGCGGGGAAATTGAGCTTCAAAATCAGGAATTCGAACCAAATCACTTGTTCAAAACTCTCCTTGAAGATGAGGACGAAAATAACAAATCAGAAGACATTGCCTACCATTTCAAAGGACTTGCCGAGACGTTTCTTCTGACTGGAGATATTCAACGCTTGCAACAGGTCACGCGAGAACTCCTGTCCAATGCCAAGAAAAACACTCAGAAGGGCCACATCTCCCTTTCGCTTTCAGTTCTCGAGCGAAAAGGAGGACGTGTCGGTCTCAAAGTCGAAGTGGAAGACACCGGCTATGGCATTCCCAAAGACAAGGTCGCCCAGCTCTTCAACGAATTTACCCAGGTCGACATGTCGACCACCCGCCGGATATCAGGGAGTGGCCTCGGCTTATCCCTTTGCCGAAAACTCTTGGGTATGATGGGAGGACGGATGGGGCTCAGCAGTGAAGTTGATGCTGGCTCCCGTTTCTGGTTCGCCCTTCCTCTGGAGACCATAACAAATGAGACCAAGGAGACGACCGAGGACAACTCAACCTTAGAGCTTTGGAAAGGTCGACATGCCCTTGTTGTGGAAGACAACGCCATCAGCCGAAGGGTTCTCGTAAAAGAACTCGGTTATCTCGGCTTTCAGGTTGAGGTGACTGGCAATGGCTTTGCAGCCATTGACCTTCTCCGTGATCAGGATTTCGACCTCGCTCTCCTCGACCTACACATGCCTGAATGCGATGGGTTCCAGATTGCCAAGGAAATTCTTGAAGAAAATGGAGACGAAAACACTCCCGTCTTCTTTGGCATCACTCGAGAATATAATTCTGATCTCAATTCCCGATGTCTAGAAAACGGGATGGTGGAGTGCATCTCCAAACCCATTGCCTTAGAGCGGATCCTCAAAGCTCTCAGTCGGCACCGCCCTCCTTCTTTTGAACATGAAGGCTGATAATATGCTAATTCCACAAGAAGTTTCCTTGAAAATCGAGTTCAAACACCATTCTGTTCGCCTACATTGTCCCGGGGCACTGCTGCCATGAAGACCTTACAACACGCCAGGGGCTGGCTCCTCCTGATTCTCGCCCTGTGCCTCCTCATCGATTCGAGTTGGGCCAATGCCAAAAATTGGCTCACTTCAAAGTACGAAGTAAAGAGCATTCAAGGAGGTGACCGCTTCAGCGTCGACTTCAATGGATTGGCCCTGATGGTCCGCCTCGTGAGTGTCAAAATCTCCGACTCCAAAGGCGCCAAAAAATATCTCGAAGAGAGCATCAAAGGCAAGAAAATCACCATCATTCCTGAAGAATCAGCTGGAACGTCCAGCGAGGGCTTCCAATTTGTCTACGCGATTCTCAAGAGCGACGACGGCAACCTTTTCGCCAATGAAGAACTGATCAAAAAGGGGTTTGCCACTTATGACAATGTAGAAAGCAAGACCTACGACAAGCTCCAGACCGCCCTAAAAAAGGCCAGTCTTGAGCAGACGACACTTCACCTGAAAGTGAAGCAGACTGATTTCGACAACAAAGACAAAGTCTGCAGCGAACTCTACAGCAAACGCTACCACCTCATGTCTTGTCGCTGGGCGAAGATGATTGACGCCCAGAGCAGAATTGTCTACAAAGGCTTTCCCGCAGCGGAGAAGGCCGGCAAGCAGCCCTGTTCAAAGTGCCTCTACGAGCGAGTCAAAAACAAGAGAGTTGAGGAGAAAAAATCAGGGGGAACTTCTGGCGCCGCCCATGTTGGAGGCCTGTTTGGAGTTGAGAAATACAAGCGGTTCTACTCACCAGTATCAAAGAGACTCAGGCGCATCGACAAGGGCGTCGTGAAATTCGAGACTCTCAAAGATGCCAAAGCCAGTGGCTACAAAGCTGACCCTGGCTCGTTGAGAATCGACAATCCAGTGCTGCCTGCCCCGACGGGCAAGGAATGCATCGGACGCGCACTACCCTACCTTCGCCCTTGCCGAAGAGAAACTGAACTCCCCACCGGACTGTGTGAGCCCTGTTTGAACGGAAGAATCAAATGAAGACGTTCCTGATCTCCCTCTGCTTTTCCCTTCTCTTTCTAACCGGATGTCAGTCGACCTCTGGTTACGACCTCAAGGCCCACTTCGGAGAGTGCCCCATCAATGGTCAGCTCTGCAAAGTGTGCGAACAACGCCCTCATCCCAACAAGAGCATTGCGCCAATCTATGACGAGACCTCTCTAAACGAACCCGTGTGGGAACGCATCCAGCGACGAGGAAAAGTGATCGTTGGAGTCAAAGCCGATACGCCTCCTTTTTCCGTCATGAACGAAGACAAGACCTTCTGGGGGTTCGAAGTTGATCTCATGAGCGCCATTGCCGCCGAAATGGAAGTCGAAGTTGAAATGGTTCCCGTGAGTGCCAAACAACGGATCCCTTACCTGCTTCAGAACAAGGTCGATCTGGTCATGGCAACCATGACGCTAACCAAAAAACGCGAAGCACGTGTTGATTTCAGCACACCCTACTTTCAGGTTGGCCAAGGACTCGTCACCGCCAACGGCAGTCGCATCCAAAGCTTTCAAGACCTCGCTGGGAAAAAAGTTGCTGTTGTCGAAGGGACTCAGGCATTCCATACGCTGGGGCGGCTTCAACCCGATGCTCGACTGATCAACGTCAGCAGTTACGAGGAGGGACTGGACAAAGTCATCGCGGGAGACGTCTCTGCTCTCTGCAGTGACCACCTCATCTTGATGGGTCTCTTCCACAATCACAAGACACCTGAAAAGCTCGCTCTGGTGGAACAGACCTTTGCCCCCGATTCCTATGCCATCGCCATGCGTGAGAACGAATCATCCCTACGAGATGCCGTCAACGCTTCGATCATGACCACGTGGGAAGATGGCACGTGGCCCGATGCCTTCGACACTTGGTTCGGCCCAGGCAGCATGTATTTTCACGAGTCAGACTTCAGCATTCAACTCGTTCCTGAGTGAGAACTGCCAACTGAATGCCTGAAGGGCATTCAGATTCAAGGCTCTTAATGAGCCTTGAATTTTGGCAGGCCGAAACGGAAGTTTCGGATACAGAATGATGGCAGTCTATCTCAACGCCTAATTCTTGCCCATTCTCTATTACCGGCAGGCCAAGACATAACTCTCGGCTATCGAATGACCGCAGTCTATCTCAACGCCCAATTCTCGCCCACACCTCTATCACAGGCACTCCAAGACGAGACTCTCAAATACAACCCAACCGCATGCAACTCACCACCCAACAACAAAGCAACAGCCCAATTCCCTAGACTGACATCAGACTCAAAAATCCTCAGTCCACCATCCGGAATGCCCCACCATTTTCTCGACTCAATGTTGCGAGAAACTCGTGAGCTTCTTTAACCTGAAGGCCGACACAGAAAATTCGAACGTCGCCCCCACGGTTTCTGTCAGCCACTTCTGAAATAATGTGCCTTGTATTCGTCACCCCTTCGGTGGGCATGCCATCGGTCAGAAAAAAGATCGTGTCTCTTTGCCACTGCCAAAGTCCAGTTTTGATCGCATCACTGATGTTGGTTTTGCCTCTAGGCCTGAGCTTTTCGACGTGGTTAAAAAAATCTAGTTTGTTTCTCCAGGTCGCCCGAACGGGGTAACTCTTCCATTTGCGCACCTTGGTGTTGTAATCGATGAGATTTACCAAGGTGTCCATCTGCAAGCCAAAAAGGCTTTTATATAGCTCGTCCTTGGCCTGTTTCCAGCGACCGTTTTCATTCATCGAACCCGAGGTATCGATGATGAAAATGACGCTGGGGCACTCAGCCTCAAGGTCATAAAAAACGAGGTTCGAATTTTTACGAGGTGCGGGAACGTCCTGAAGCACAGGGAGAGGACCTTTCTTTGCCTGAAATTCTTTGGCCAAGGCGACAGGGTCTTTCCCCCATGAACCCACAAGGTCTTCGGCCAAGGCTAGCGCTGGAAGTGCCGTCTTGCGTTTTTTAAGAAGGGGAGCCAAGGAGGCCAAGACCTTTGCCTCCTTCAACCTTCCCAGAGCATGGGCGGCGCTGAGAGCCAAGGCCACGCTGCGAGTCTGAACTTTTGGAAGAAGTGCTTCAATGTAATCCTCTCGAAGCTTCCCACCTGGTCCGCTCAATCGACTGATCGTCTCACAAGCAGCAATCAGAACTTCCTCCTTCTTCTCCTTGAGTGACCGAAGAATCACGTCGTGGCACCATTCCTCATCGAAGTATCCCAAGGTGAGAATGACTGCAGCCCTAAACGACCACTCTTTGCTTCGGGAACGAGCCTCGAGAAGACTCTGAAGATCAACATCACGAGCGAAGCTCTGGAGAAGACGCGCAGTATGGTGAACCACTTCTTCCCCGTATTTGAGATCTAGAAGGCCGCAAAGAATTCTAGCGATATCTGAGCTGGGGTCTGCGCGCCCCAGATCCGACACCACCTGATGATGTAGCTCAAAGTTCTCCTCATTGAGAAGAGTGAGAATGACCTTAAGCAACACATCAAACTCTTTTTCGGATCTTCCCTCCAGCCCCAGAAGATAAGGCATCTGGCGACTGATCGTGGAATGAAGGTCACTGAATTTGGTACAAGCAGCCACCATGGGAATGGCTTCCAGCTGGCGAATTCTCACCAATTTTTGAAGAGCATCCCGCCGCCCCTCATGGGAGTCACCCTTGAGCCGAGTCTCATAGAGGCGTTCCACTGGAAATTCCAAATCGTGCCACCTATCCAGGAGGTCCGATACCGAACGGGATCTCTGCCAATCTTCGATCTCAAAAAGAGTGCCCATCTTCTTGGAGATGGCGATCATGACTTTCTCTTGTTCCTTGTCCCAAGGAAGACTATTCAAAGCCTCGAGAAGGGCCTGTTGGACCTCAGGCTCTTTACTGTTGAGGTGCTTGCCCAAGGTCTTGATCGCACCAAATCCATCAAGGCGCGCCGTCAGTCTAATTCCCCAAGACAAGGAAGCGTTGGATAACCCCTGCACCAGTTTTCGTCGGTCCCTCTCAGGGCGTTTCTCAAGGTAGGTCATCAGTGGCGCCATCAGCCCCTCTCCGTCCTCACTTTTCGAGAGCACTCTCAAGATCGCCTGATCCATGATCGGCCCCTGATGCTTCCGCATCATGGAACTGAGTTGCCAGGGCCTGTCCTGCACCTCCTTATAGCCAGCTTTTGAAAGATCTTCAGCGTAGGCAACGACGCTAACGAGAAGCATCGAGATGAGCCAGCCGGTCCAAAACAGAAAAGGGAATGCAATGCGAGCCGGCTTTCCTATGCGTACCATTGGCCATTTCCGGAAAGCGGGGAGAGCTCAAGAGTATAAGCGCCATCGAGCCCAAGTCGACCAAATTGGTGTCGAAAACAATCACCGGACTAATCTGCACACGACTTCATTTCATTTCAGTTATGCCATCCAACAGCAAGCTTTCCGGCTCCAAACCCAATATCCTTCTGGTCGTGATGGACGACATGGGCTACTCTGATCTTGGCTGTTTTGGGGGCGAGATCGACACCCCAAATATTGACGCCCTAGCAAATAAGGGACTGCGCTTTACTCAGTTCTACAACACAGGCCGCTGTTGGCCCACTCGATCTTGCATACTCACTGGCTATTACGCTCCCCAGGTCTGCATGGACCCTCCCCTTCGGGACTACAAAGCTCCATGGCAAAGGATGATTCCAGAATTCCTCAAACCAGCCGGATACCGAAGTTATCACTCTGGAAAGTGGCACATCTTCAACACTCCCGAGCCTGAAACCCAGAGCGGCTTTGATCTGTCCTTCGGATACCACATCGAACAGGACAAGCACCACCTTGAATTCAACGGCGTAAAAAAATTTTCCTCAACAGGTATCACCGATCACGCCATCGACTGCCTGAAAGATCATGACGCTCATCACTCGGACCAGCCCTTCTTTCATTACGTGGCCTACATCGCTCCTCACTTTCCTGTTCAAGCCGAGCAGGCTGACATCGACAAGTATATGGGAATATACGACGAAGGTTGGGATAAAATCAGAAAGAAGAGATGGAACTGCCTAAAAGACATGGGCATCGTCAACTGTGAGCTCTCAGACCGTGAGCCCGACGTTCCCGCTCCCCATTACCTCCAGCACAAAGAAGAGTGGGGTGCTCTGCTCGGACCCGGTGAGGTCGAATACGCCTTGGATTGGAATGAACTCACGGAAGAACAGAAAAAATTTCAAGCGACCAAAATGGCCATCCACGCTGCCATGGTAGACAGAACCGACAAGGAACTCGGGCGCCTCTTGGACCAAATCGAGAGCATGGGAGCCAAAGAAGACACCATCGTCATGTTCATCTCTGACAACGGCGCCAGTGCAGAGATGCTCATTCGAGGAGAAGGTCACGACCCGAAAGCAGCCCCTGGATCAGAAGGAAGCTATCTCTGTCTCGGCCCTGGTTGGTCGTCCAATTGCAATGCCCCTTTTCGCCGCCACAAAATCTGGGTCCACGAAGGCGGTGTGTCCACGCCTCTCGTTGTCTCTTGGCCAAAAGGTATTGAGAAAAGTGGTGAGCTCCGGCACGACCGAGGCCACGTCATCGACTTCCTGCCAACCCTGCTCGATCTAGCGGGAGTCGACGCCCATGACATTGAACGCAGTGGAGCTCCTGACCTTCCCGGAAGAAGTCTCGTGCCCTCCTTTGAACATGACGGAAGCATCGACCGAGACCACATCTTCTTCCACCATGCAGGCAACAGAGCACTCATTTCAGGCGACTACAAACTCGTCAACGAATCCCTGACCGATCGAGGCACACTCGACGACAAATGGGCTCTGTACGATCTCAGCGTGGACCGCTGCGAGATGAAAGACCTTTCAGAAGAGAAGCCGGAATTGACGGCTAAAATGATGAAGCTCTGGCAAGTCTTCGAAGACGAATATCGCAATCAAGAAGGGTACAATCGCACCTGATCACTCCAAGTGAGCACCTAGAGCGGAAGCTTAGAGAGACAAAAACGGGCTAGAATCTACCCCAAGGAAGGTCGAAGGCGATCCGGTGAGAGACCTCTAGGAGCTCGGGGCTTAATTTGGAACGGTAACAGAGCACTTCAACGCCAGCTTCCATCGCCTCTTTCAAAGTGTCTGCGTAAGCGGGGTCGATTTCAGAGGCTATCCCAGCTCGGTTGGCATCGGTGCGATTGACCATCAGCAAAAGCACAGCCCGGTTCCCCTCGGCCTTCATCTCCATCAACTCTCTTAGGTGCTTCCTTCCCCTCTCGGTGACAGCGTCGGGAAAATCACTTCTACCAGGCGTCGTGGAGGACAGCATCGTGTTGTTCTTCACCTCTACGTAGCAAAGAGGTCGCCCCTCTTCCTCGAGAAGGAGGTCGATGCGGCTATTCTCTTTTCCGTATTTCACCTCGCGGCGCAACTTGGTGTAACCACTGAGCTCAGGGATCAGGTCCGACTGAATTGCTTCTTCCGCCATGGCATTGGGTCGCTGGGTGTCGATCAAAGCCCAGTCCTTATCTCCCACTCCCATGAGCGTAAGGGTGTACCTCAGCTTCCGTTTAGGGTTCTGGCTATCGTGGATGAAACAGGGTGAGCCTTCTTCAAGCAGGGTCTTCATGCTGCCTGAATTTGGGCAATGAACCGTCCAAATTTCTTTACCCACCTTCACATCACAGAGAAAACGCTTGTAACGCTTGAGGAAGGTGGCGGGCAAGAGTTCGAGCTTCATGGGATCAACATAAGCCCATTTGGTTGAGAAGAAGGGTTTTTCCGGAACATGGTGACATGGACATCGACGGCATGAGCAACGAACAGATCCTTCGTCACCTGGGACGCAGGTTCGACAGTTTTATCTTCAGTGGTGCAAACCACGAAAAATCTGGCGTGAATGTCGCAACCCTCGTCAAAGGAAAGGAATGCTTGCCTTTCTGCCGAGATGACGTGGAGGTGAAGGTGAAAGAATTTCTCGATGCGAAACCACCGAAAAAAGGGGAGCCTCCCCAGTTTCGCGTCATCAAATAATTCCTTCGAAGTTCATTTCAGTTGGTCGATCAATAAAAGACGGCGTTGGCGCCAATGGGTGTCCAAAACCAGAAAATCCACGACAAAATTTCTCAATTTTAACAGATTTCCTAGAAGAAAGTACAGATAAAGTCCTTGGAGTCGTGGTACTCAACAGCCATTTCCTCGGAAGAAAGTCAATAAGAACCCAGAGAGGGTATTGCATGAAGCTATCATTCCGTATTTTTCCCTGCCCTCAAGCCGGGGTGATGGAATGGCAGACATGACGGATTCAAAATCCGTTGCCCGTAAGGGCGTGTGGGTTCAAGTCCCACCCTCGGTACTGTCCGGCCGTTTTCCTTTGCCGACCCTCTGACCCAACACGGAGTGCACTTTGTCCCTTTCCCTCTTTGACATCCAGTTCGGACTGAACATCGGTCCTTGGGAAAACAAGGAGTTGGTGCCTTGTCTGACTCGCCTGACTGACCTTGGTTACAACGGTGTCGAGGTGACCTACAACACCTTTGCGAATTACAGCGATCGCATCACCATCCTAAAGGAAATCGTCGACAACGTCGGGATCGAGATCGTCTCGTACAAACTCCGCATGGATTTCAATTCATTGGCTAAGGACTCCTCCATTCTCGATCAGTTCCAAAAAATCGCAGACTTCATCAACAAAATGGGTGGGCGATACATCATTCTAGAGCAAGGCTTTCAAGCTGAGAAAGATCCCGATCAAGAAGTTCTCCTCTCGGAATTTGAACGTGCCATCACTGACTTTTCAGGAATTTGTGCCGACGCAGAAGTCGACCTGATTTTCTTGCCAACTCCAGACGGTTTCATCCACAACGAAGAAATGATGGACCGAGTTGTTGAACTCATCTATCCTCTTGGCACTCGCATGGCCCTCGATGTCTGCGATTTCATGCTCATGGGAGTTCAACCCATCGATTTCATGAAATCTTATCTCGACGCCGTTAGCATTGTTCGCATTAACGATATGAAAATTCTCAAGGGCAAGAAGGCCTGGCAATTCGAGATGCCTGAGAAAACACTCCTCGGCCAAGGAAAAGTAGACCTCAACTCCATTTGGAATTATCTTCAGGCCAATGAGTACAAAGGATGGGTGATCGCTGAATGCCCACCAGAGTCCACTCTCAAAGAAGGGATCGATAAGACCACCAACTACATCAATAAGGACTTGGAGGTCTTTCTCACCAACGTTCTCTAAGAGTGCGGACCGCACTAAAGAGAAGCTACTTTGTCATGGAAATTTAACCATGACCGTTGTCACCGCCCATCAGGCCAACTACCTCCCTTACCTCGGATTTTTCGAAAAAATCCTCGTTGCTGACCGTTATATTCTCGTCGACGACACCCAGTTTGTGAAACGGGGGCCTTTCGGTTGGATTCACCGAAATCGTATTCTTTCCCCTAATGGACCGCAGTGGCTCAGCGTTCCCATTCGCACCCAAGGGAAATATGAACAGACCATTGCTCAGGCAGAAATTGATCAGCAGACCAACTGGAGCCGAAAACACCTTCGGGCTATAGAGTTGAGTTACCGGAAGGCTCAACATTTTGAGAATTTCTTCCCAGAACTGAAGGGGATTTACGAGAGAGAGTGGACCCATCTCGTCGATCTGAGTGAGGCCCTAATTCTATGGATCATGAAAATCTTAGATTTCCAGAGGCCCGTAGAGCGATCCAGTCGTTTTGATATTCAGGGCCAAGGCTCCGACTACGTTCTAGAACTCGCCCAAAAAAGTGGGGCCACCCATTACCTTTCGGGCGTCCATGGAAAGGACTACCTTGACCTTGAAACCTTCGACAAGGCGGGCATGGGCCTGATGTTCCAGAGTTTTACCTGCCATCCCTACCAACAGATCTATGGCGAGAATTTCACTTCCCACCTCAGTATCCTCGATGCCCTCTTCAATGTTGGCAAGGAAGGCACGCTGGAACTGCTAAAAAAGGGCTCTGGTACCTAACAGGCAGATTAGACGACTGTTCGGGAGAGCGTATCATCCCACCCACATGGTCCGAACCCGACATTTTACTCTACTGGAACTGATCATCGCTGTTGGAATTCTCGCGGTCTTTCTTTTCATCTGCACCTCGACCTTCACCTCAACTCTTGAGATCAAGCGAGAAATTCGAAACCAATACGACTCAACCCGACTGAGCAGCCTCGGCTGGAACCTGATGCACCGAGACCTAGCCCACGCTGTGGGCATCTATTACCACCACTACACCCTTTGGGAACCCTCACCTACAGGAGGGGATGCTGTCAAAAAAGTAGACCCAAAAAAGAAAGACAGTAAGAAAAAGAAAAAAACCAAGTCTTCCACCAGCGATGAACTCCTCATCTTCAATGCCAGTCCTTCAGGGGACGAACCCTTTCTTGAGCTCGTGATTTCGAAGGGTCGGCTCCGAGATGTGAATGTGGAAGAGGAAACGGTCTCCTCTGGATTCCGAAAAGTTAAATATTACCTCACGGCTCAGGAAGAAGGATATGGAGACATGATCCTTCGAACCGAAGAAAGGTGGGTGTCGAAAAGCCAACAGAAAGGCAAAAAAAGCGAGCATAAAGAAGGAGATTTCGACCTTGGAGATGTGAGGCGGTATGGAGTCCTCATGGACCTCGGCGATGTCGAGCTAAGCGTTTACGATGGCAAAGAATGGGTGGAAGAATGGAGCAGTCTCAAGGAGGGAGATCTGCCACTGGCCCTGAGATTGGACTTTCAAGATCTCTCAGTTGATGAAAACTCCAGAGAACAGGAGCTTCAGCGAAGAATCCTGCCCATGCCCCTCTCTTACCGGGTCGTCGACGAACCCGAGGAGCCCCTTTGAATTACGGCAATTCCAGCTATGGAGGAGAAAGTTTCACTCCTGCTAATCGCCTTGGAAAGGGCACCATTTTTTTCCTCGTTGCCAACCTTGCGGTCTACGTGCTCTGCATTGTCCCTCAAGTGGAAATGTTCGCGACCCATTACCTGCTCCTCAACACCTCCGTCCCTTGGGTCTGGCAGGCTTTCACCTACATGTTCTTCCACGGAGATGGATTCCACCTTTTCTTCAACCTTCTGGGGTTTTTCTTTTTCGCCCCGGTGGTCGAAGATCATTTCGGCACTCGCAACTTCGTTCGCTACACCCTAACCTGCGGGGTTGGCGCAGCCGCCCTGAGCTACCTCCTCAATCTGATTCTTCCCGGTCCCATCGGTCTCATCCTTGGTTTCAGTGGAGCTCTTTATGGGACGATGTACGCTCTCTATCGCTTCATGCCAGAGGCCGTCGTCCACTTGATGGGGGTTTTCCCCATCAAACTCAAATACCTCCTTCTGGCCTTCCTCGTTTTCAGCATCCTCCAGGTCGTTAAACCATCTTTAGGAGACTCAGTAGCCCATGGAGCCCACCTTGGAGGCCTTCTGACAGGTTTCCTTTGGTTTCGCTACACAGAAAGCTTCTTGATCCTAAGAGCAACTTGGGAGAGAAAACGAGAAGTGAAACTTGAAGAAGGAAAGGCCCAAAACAAGGTAGAACTTGACCGAATTCTAGAAAAGATCTCCAGAGAAGGCATGGGCGCCCTAACCCGCGGAGAAAGGACTTTCCTGAACCGCACCAGCCAGAAATTCAAAAAGAATGACTGACCTTCGGTTCAAACTTGGCCTAATCCCTTGTTTGTTGAAGGAGATTGGGCATTTTTACAATCGGAAGACTTGACTCGGAAACGGCCATGAAAAGTACGGTTCGAACCTTGAGCCTCATGGGGGGGCTCCTCTTCCTACTCTTAGCAAATCCTTTGCTTGGAAATGACCTCGAAGAGGTCTATGGTCACTATTTACAGGGGAATTACAGCAAAGCCCAGGAAGCCCTCCAAGGCATTCTCTCCAAGAACCCAGATGGAGAGACCCTCTTTGACATGAAAAAACAGGTGGGCGTTCGTGCTCTTCTGGAGATGAGTCAAAACGATTTTCTCAGGGACCTGATGAAGACCTTCAACTCGGCAACGTGGCAACACGAGCGAACCCAGTTCAAGGCGCCGAGGAGAATTCGGTTCTTTATCACGAATTTCATGGAAGACGATTCCACTCGTCACCAATCCATGCCCAACATTCTTGCCGCCGGCCCCTATTCGGTCCCCTATATTCTAGAATACCTCAAAGAGGGAAATGAAGACTTGGTCACTCGTGGCCTCGCCTATCAACTGGTCCTCAACATGGGAACCGAAGCCGTCGCTCCTCTTCTCCCATCCACCTTTTCAAAAGATCCCGTCCTGTTGGTGAACGTCATTCGTTTACTTGGAATCACTCGTAATCCACGATCCCTTCCTTACCTCCTTCGACTCACCACCGTTCCTCTGACCAACATGGTGAAGTTGGAACTCGCCAACACCCTGTCTCTCTACAGCATCAAAGAGGGTCTAACCCCATCCCGCTCCTATATTGGAGAAGCCAATCGCTATCTACGCGAACTGGATGGCGTCTATCAGGAGGGCATTGAATCCGATGGACTCCTCTGGACCTGGGACGAAGCCAAGCAGACCGTCATCACCAAGAACCCTCTCGGCCTCACCTTCGAGTACCGTGCCCAATATGGCCCCTCCCTTTGGCCTCTCTTCCGAGCTGAAGTGATGCACGAGGAATTCTCAGGTATGGCCGGCATGACTGCCGTCGAACAACAATCTGCACACGCAGCGACCCTCTGCACCTGGGTTGCTCAAGAACACCGTACTCAAGAAGTCCTCAAAGGCCCCGAACTCGCCGGTGTCGCCGACATTGTTCCTGCACTCGACAGATTTCTGGCCTCAAGAAGTAATAAGCTTACCGTAGCTCACTGGGTCGGGATCGACATCCTTCTTCAAGGAGTCGACATGGCACAAAACCTTATGGCACCACACATCAGTGCGCGAATCCTGCGCATGATTGCTGGCTATCAGCCCAAAGGAGCCGATCAACGCAGTATCGAATCCTTTGTCACCCGAGAGCCTAGCGCGCCGATGGTCCAAGGCCTCTTCCACAGAGAAGAGTTGATTCGCTACTGGTCGGCCATCGCCGTTGCCAGAACCAATGAGACTCTCTCCACCCCCCACGCTGGCCTTGTTATCGACCTCCTTCAACAAGCCATCGATGAAGTGGTCACCCCTAGTATTCTCATGGTGTCCCAACCTTCTGTTGATGCAGAACAAGTTCACAAAAAGCTACAGGACATGGGCTACCTCGTTAAAAGAGTCGACGACCCCTTCGACGCTCTCGATTCCCTCCGCTCCTTCCCCTCCAAAGACTTCATTGTCCTCGACCCCGACTTCGAGGCTGGCTCTCGCGGAGTCCAGTTCGTCAACAAAATTCGAAAAGACGTTAAAGGTAAAGATCTACCTCTCGTCATCCTCAGTGACGAGCAACGAAGTGGCAAACACTTCATCACCTTTCAAGAAGAAGCTCAGCAGTTGATTATGGGCAGTGATTCGATCGACACCCTCCGCGGAAAACTGAGAGGATTACGACAACAGAAACACACCGTACATGGTCCTGACATGGCCCTCGGCTGCAGTCGAGAGGCACTCAATGCCTTGATGTTTCTTGAGGAAACCACCTTGCGTCGTTTTCCTTCTTTAACAGAACACCTCTCCGACCTGCTGGTTGCTAAGCATCAGCCCATCCCATCTCAGATCATGGCCATCCGTTCTCTCAGAAAACTGGGGCCTGTCGCCGCTGATTCTGCCAACATGCTACTTGAGAAAATGGATGAAAGTCAGTATGACGTTGCATACAAGATTGTGGTTCTTCACGCCCTTCTTGCCGTCTCCGGCCCGAATGAAGACGTGCGCAAGAAACTCTTCAATGTCATCACTAGCTCAGACAGCCCAGACAAGTTCAAGCAAATGGCGGCCTCCTACCTTTCGAATGAGTTTGAAAACTTAAGCGAAGAGGAAAAAGTCAGTTTTCAGAATTCATTCTTCTCTGACGCCCTCCTGCCGGATAGCGGGAGTTGATGCTCTTCCGAGGCACGTTTATCCTCGCTCTCCTTCTGACACTGGGGTGTCGCTCCGTTTCCAAAATTGACCTCGAACCGGCCCATCACCCCACCAAACCCATTAACTTAGATTACATCGAAAGGTGTGCTCTTCTCGACCAGTGGGGCAACATCAGAGAGCACTTAGTTCAGGTTGATGGCGATGCCCTACCAAAAGGTCAGAAGCCACTTGCTCTTTTCTGGATGGGAATGGCTCAGCACCACCTTGGAAATCCCTCAGCAGCTGAAACGAGCTGGAAGCGCGCGATGGGCTTTCACCCTTCTCAGCGACTTCAGCGTCGAATCGAAAGAGCCCAGCAAGCTCTAAGGTCCTACACCCGCCCCGGAAAAATTGCCAACGACCCGTCTAAGTCATGGGCCCTCCAATATGGCATCTTCAGTCTTCGAAAATCTGCAGAAGATTTGGCCCGTGAACTTTCCTGGAAAGGACTCAACCTCCAGATCTCCAAAAGTCATCGTGGCCATGACCAACTGTGGACGGTGTGGAGTGGCCCCTACAGCGGAGCCCAAGCACGGTTTAAACAGGAGTCCCTTCAGGAGCGAAATGTCGCCTCCATCGTCAAGTCCTCCCGTGACTTCAATCTCTGAATCCAAAGAAGCCCATGGGTCATTCACGACCTGACCTCATCTCCACGGCAACCCCTGCAGCAATGAGCTTCGATCTGACCAGAGCCAACTCACAAAAAGCTCATCGAAACCATTCTTTGGGACACCTCGAACAGATCAACTGGATCCTTCCTTGAAGGCACTGGTTCTTTCGGCTCGTAGTGGGCATTTTCTGTGTCGCCTCGAGAGTGGAGAAAGTGTCGAAGCCTCGGCTCGAAAAAAAGTCATGGGAGGGGCAGACAGGCAAAATCCCATCATCGCGGGAGATGATGTCCGCCTTTCACATACTGGTGACGCTTACGCAATCGAGGAACTCCTACCCCGTCGAACCCTCATCGCCAGGGGCAGCGATAAACGGCGAGGGAAACAACACGCGATCGTCGCGAATGTCGACCACGCCCTAGTTGTTTTTGCCGCCGATCGCCCACGCTCAAGAGTTGCCGGAATCGACCGTTATCTGGTCGCTTGCCAATATCAACATCTGGACGTCACCCTCGTCTTCAACAAGTGGGACCTCAAGGACAAAGCCAGCGAGGCCCTTGTCAGCACCTACCAATCCTGTGGGTACCGAGTCATCACAACCAGAGCCCAAGAGGAACCAGAAGAAGCCAGGCTGATCATTGGCGCCCTCGACTTTAAAAAACTCTATGTCGTTGGACCTTCTGGCGTAGGAAAATCTTCCCTTCTCAATGCCACGATCCCCGGCAGTCGAGCTGCAACGGGAACGGTGAACGAGAGCTCTGGCCTTGGAAGGCAGACCACCACCCACATTGAACTTGTTCCTTTTGGCGAAGACCGCTTCATCGCGGATACACCGGGCCTCGGCCACCTCACCATGCTTGGAATCGAACCTCACAACTTGAGGAACTTATACCCCGAAATGGCTGCTTTAGGAAAAGACTGCCGTTTTCCTGACTGCCTTCACATCAACGAACCAGGGTGTCGAGTTCTGGAAGAGCTTGAGTCAAAAGTTACAAAGCAGCGATATGAGAGCTACCTTCTCTTTCATCAGGACCTAGTCCACGAAGCCGAAAAAACCCTTCGGCGAGGCAAGCGGAGCTAACCCTAGCTCAGGTCGATGGTCACGGTGACTTCGTTGCCCTTATCGTTGTAGGACAAACTGGTGAAATAAAGACTCTTCGCCATGAGAATCCCCTTTCCGTGGGCGTGAAACAGACGTTTCCGGTCAACCACCATGTATTTTTCATGATCGAAACCTTCACCCTCATCGGTGATTTTCACCAATAATTCTTCACCTGATTTATGATCAAAATCCACCGTCACGCGAAGGTCCTTGAACTCAGGTAACTCGAGCCTTTCAACCAGACGGTCGAGGTAGTTGCCCTCTTTCATCAATCGAGACTTTTCATCATAATCGATTTTCAGGTTGCCATGCTCAATGGCATTGATGAGTAATTCAATGAAACCAACCACAATGTCGTCACGCGACTTTCCAAAACAAAGCGAGGCCAACCAATCGGCCACTTCATAAGCTTCCTTGAAGGTTCTAAAGCGGAACTGACCATTGGTGACCAGTCTCGAGATGTGAATGTTCTGGGCTTTACTGAGATAAAAAACGTAGGTGGTAAAGTCCTTGAGAGCTTTACTCAGGACCGAAGAAAAGACCCCCTCAGAAATCGGCCGCTCTAAATAATAGAAGGCACCAGCGTTAACACTCTCAACTAAATTATTCTCATTGATGTCCCGCGTGATCACCATCGTCGGGATGTAGTTCCACTCAAGGTTTCGCTTCAATTCAACCAGAAAATCGACACCACTGATGTCGGACATTTTAAAAGACATCACGATGGCAGAAATCTTACCCGAGTTTTCTTTCAGCAGTTCCAGCCCTTCTTGCCCCGAAGTCGCATGGAGAATATCAAAAGGGCGATCCGCCTTGTATTCCCCAAAAACTTTGTGGTCTTCTTCAGACATCACGTAAAGGACCGTGTGCTTTCTTTCCCTAGACTCAGGGCTATTTTGATGGAGACTTTTTAGCATGGTCTAGTAAAGATTATGGTAATCATGGCGTCGGTCAAGACATGAACGCCTGTCAACCAGACAGGATAGATCTCGTTAACTGAAGGAGCTGAAGCAACCTGTTGCGATTGAGACTCTGATTCTTGACATTCGGGCTTTCCATGAGCCCTTTGAGGGCCTCAGGACTGTCGAGAATATCGAGAAGTCCGCCATTGTAGGGAGCGTACTGAGAAATGAGCTCATCCAGTTGCTGGGCGTGAGTGCTTCTCTCGCTAAAACGATCACAGAAAACAATTGCCAATTCCAGAAGCTCTTCCAGTGAACTAATCAGAAGGGTTCCCGATTCATCTTGTGCCTTCCGAATCGCTCCTTGCGAATGGCACCGATAGAGGCCGTAGGGCAGCTTTTCCATGGTCTCATAGTCCACGCTGTGCCCCTTGTAGAGAAGACGGACCTCTGCCTTCCTGCGGTCCAAGAGCTGAGAAAAGGCGTGAGCCAAGCTTCGCATCATCGCAACGACATCCGTAGATAGGTAGGTCGGCTCCCCACTGGCCTCAACTTCGCGCAGCCCCTGAAGGATCGAGCTGAGGGAGGCCGTGGCACGCTTGGAAAAACGCTGATACATTTGAAGGACTAGACCTTTTTTCATCTCAAGAATGGCGATTCTCTCTTCATCAGACTTGCAATGGTTTCTCAGATACAGCTCGATCTGGAGATAGAGGTTCCAACGGAACTGTGCATTCTTTCTTTCATCTACATCCACGAGTTGCCTCACCTCCGCAACAAGGTCTTCCACCTTGGCTCCACCAAATTCCGAGAGGCCCGTGCACTCAAGGGAGGTCTCCTTTGGGAACACAGCTTCGTGATTGTCCTCAGCTCCAAAATGAAGAATGAAGTGCGCGAAATGAGCCAGAAGCACCAGTCTCCCTTCTACCGCCGAGGAATATTTCCCTCGAAAGGCGTCCGAATAGGGTAGAAGAATCAACGCGTAGTGGAGATTGAGTTTCACGTTCTTCTCCACAGGACTCAGGGAAACCTTGCCCGATCCTCGTGCGTAAACGTAGCTCGCCTGAAGGAGGGCAAAACTCTCCAATTCTCGGTTCATTTTTTCGAGGGAGCGCCGGCACTTTCCTTCAAAACTTTTGGACTGCTCCTTGAGTTTGTTCAGCTGACTCAAAAAAATTAAGGCATCTGAAATACGCTTGTCCACTTCATTCATTCCCTCAGCCAGAGTTCCCCAGACAACATCTGCTGATCGGGTGAGGTTTTCTTTCAGGTCCTTGTTGAGCGACATGTCGTGAATCCGATGCAATTCTCCGATGATCGACGAGGACTGCGCCACAATGAACTCACTCAAGACTTGTGCTTCCGATGTTTCAGCCTTCTCGGAATGGTTTTCTCTCAACTGCTTGAGAAGATCTAAACGGGGCAATAGCTCTTCATGAAGTTGAAAGGCATTGGTATCTCTCGAGAGACGTTCCCACAAGATTTTCAAAACATGAAGGCAGAAAGCAATCGATGAGTGCCCGAGAAGACACTGATGGACAAGGGTTTCGTTGCTCTTCCCTGTAAAGTCGATCCCTTCGTCACTGATTAAAAACTCCCCCATCCTGCCCTTCGTGTCATGATGGAGGTTGTCGAAGGAGGTCTGAAGAGCTTCTCGGCTCGATAGAGCCATCATTTCATCTAGCATGCTCAAGAGCAGCTCCAGCTCTCTTTGCCCAAAAGGCCGGTTCAGAAGTTCCTGAATTCTCTTTCGGTAGACTCTAAAATGAGAAAGGTGGTCGAAAGCAATACTCAGTCGCTTCAGATCTACGTGATTAGGGTCGATGCTGTAATACGAACGAACCTGCCCCCACGCGATCTTCATGAGGGCAGTTTAACGAAGAAGAGAAAGGTTCAGCCTCTGGCCTCAAGAGCTTGAGTTTCCCCTTTTTCCTGCAATCTGACAAAGATGTTCGAGTGGTTAAAAAAAGAAAAATCAGCTCCCATTCCCGTTAGAAGGGGTGTCGAAACGGTCCAGTACCTGGTCGTCAGGCAGGACCTCGAAATGAGTCCCGGCAAAATGTCAGCTCAGAGCGCCCATGCTGCCTGTGCCATTTCCCTGGCTCATCGAGGGATGCCCAGACACATCCAACAGGCCCAACACCTCCCGGATCACCAAGGAGCATTTCTAGACTGGTGCGAAAGCTCTTTTGCCAAAGTTGTGCTTAGGGCCAAAGGACCGGGCCCTCTCAAGAAGATCTGCCAACAGCTTGAGGAAGAAGGTGTCCCCTACGCCCCTATTTTCGACGCCTGCCGGACGGAACTCACCCCAGAGGAAGACGGCGGCGGAGTTTTCACCTGTATCGGCGTCACCCCACTGTACCGGGATGAAATCCCTAAATGCCTAAAGCAGGCTCAGCTCTTTCACTGAACTGATGAGAAGCGAAGGTAGATCCTTTTGAAGAAACCTAGGGTTGCCCTAGCGTCCAACTCTAATGATCGAACCCTTACTTTTTTTGGATAAACCCCAGAGATCTTAGAAATTTCAGCTGTGCCTTGCTGACGAGTTGATTCTGTTGTTTCGTCCTTTTCCTATGTGTCGCTCCCTCAAGGACAATCAACTCACAGCGACCACCAAGATCTTCCATCTTTCGCTTGAGATCTTTGGCAATTTCGACTCTTAGGTACTTTTTCTCTTCCGTCCCAACAGATACCAGTGTGGGAGGAATGCCTTTTCTAACGTTATGGAAAGGAGAGAACTCCTTCCAATTCTCACTCACCTCTTTCTTATAGCGACCGTACCCACCAGGACCGTTATCCAGCACTGGAGACTTTAGGAGCAGGGCGTTGGGAAGACAGCTGATGGAAGTGTCTTCCCCTTCTTCGTTGAAGGAGGTCAGCGTTGCACAGGCGGCGGCAAGGTGACCTCCTGCGGAGCTTCCTTGAGCTGCAATTCTGTTTGGATCAACCTTCAGTTCTTTTGCGTGGGACCGAACCCATCGCATGGCTGACTTAGCATCGCGAACGCTATCTAGAGCATTTCCACCATGGTGGTCTCTTATCCGGTATTCTGCTGAGATGGCTACCAACCCTAAGGACGCCCATTTCTTGGAGG
>Ga0233432_10000890_pt1 | contig 28784 bp, 21 predicted proteins | sample SI_122_August201_6_FD_179870 | JGI IMG/M metagenome (GOLD analysis project Ga0233432, IMG submission 179870) | Seawater microbial communities from Saanich Inlet, British Columbia, Canada - SI_122_August2016_10_MG | ecosystem: Environmental > Aquatic > Marine > Inlet | place: Canada: British... | reverse complement strand
TTCGCCAAATTTGAAGGGCTTCATGTAGCGAGTCGAGTTGCTTTACAGGTATCGGGAAATGCATGCAGAAGGTGAGCTTTTCATTGACTAGTCCAACGCTTGATTTTACGGGAGTAGTCCCTTCAATAGCGCCAAACATCTTGCCTCCCTGTAGTAAATTATCTCTTCCGTAATCGTATATGAATCCATAGACTGGCATACCATGCCGAAGTAGACCTAAGGAGATTCCACATTCTGGGACACCCACTGCATAATTATTTGTTCCATCGACTGGATCTAGTATCCACGCGTATTCAGATTGTAAGACCGCAGGTTCTGGTGTTTCGGCTGATTCCTCAGAGCAGAAGTCATCAGTTGGAAATGTTTTGGCAAGGTCAGCAAAAAGTTCTGTGGAGATCGTGTCGTCAACCTCTGTGACTCGGGTACCATCTCCTTTCCAGCGACTTTGTGCATTACCAAAGTTTTCGCGGAAGTACTCGACCTGAGCTAAAACTGCTGAATGCCCTGCAAGGATGCGTTCTTGTAGGGATGCATCGGCGTGTGAGATATTGGGAGTTTGGTTGCTTACGGATCGATCCATTTACCTTCTTCTTGAATGAGATTTATCAATCGGTCAACCGCATCAGTCTGGGGTATGGCTGAATTAACTCTATTTTTACCCACATAAAGATCAATTTTACCGGGTCCTGAACCTACATAGCCAAAGTCTGCATCTGCCATTTCCCCTGGGCCGTTAACGATGCAACCCATTACTGCAATAGTAACCCCCTTAAGATGTCCGGTGGCTAGTTTTACTTTTTGAGTAGTGCTTTGAAGATCAAATAGAGTGCGTCCGCAACTAGGACAGGCCACAAACTCAGTCTTTGAAATACGAGCTCGTGCACCTTGCAGTATATTGTATGCAAGTCCACGGTTGCGGTCTAATGAACCTAGGTTTTCTACAGAGATGAGATCGCCTATACCATCACACAGTAGGGCACCTGAGAGAACAGAAGCATCGAGCAGTCTGCCCGAAAATAAATCCTCTTCCGTGAACAGTCGATCTTTCTCGCGATTACGAATCCATAGCGGGAGAGCGAGTTGCGAGTTGGTCAACGAAGCTGAAAGAATACGATATCCAGCTACGGTGTGTGCTTCAGTATCTTGGGCAAGAGTTATGATTGGAGGATTTGGAGAACAAGCTAGTAGAGCTGCAGTGGCAGCATTTAGTTCTTTTCCAGGCAAAGATATGATGGGGAGATGACCCGCTTGGTCGCAAAAGGCAAGAAAGCGGGCGAGAGAGGCTTCATCTGTAAAACCAGCTGCTGGGTTCCATGCCAGGGGAACAGATCCTGGTTTTTGGGGAGGTAGCATATCATCATTCTCCCTTTCATCCTCAACAATAATTACTGATATAGCACCTACCAATGACTGGGCAAGGGTCTGCAACTCGGGGAATTCAGAAGAAGTTCGTATTCGAATAATCAAGCCTTCGACAGGTGCGTCTTTCGATTGGGTTTGAACTTGTGCAACTTCTTTAATGATTGCGGCGGTATTACGGGTGGGGAAATGGGTAGAGACTAGAACTGAGGGTGGATGTTTATTCCCAACGCTTAGATGTGGTTGGCCAAGTTTAATCTGGGTGCAGGTTCGGCGAGTAAAATTGTAAGGATTTACTGCCTCCTGAATTTGAGTCGTGGTAACTTCGGATGACCACCATTTTTGCGCTCTTCCAACCAGGTCTTGAGCTACAGGAATTTCGGCAACTGGATCTTCGGTTAGTGAAACACGAATGGTGTCCCCAAGTCCATCGAGTAATAAGGAACCGATACCTATTGCACTTTTAATACGGGCATCTTCACCATCACCTGCTTCAGTCACTCCAAGATGCAAGGGGTATTCCATTTTTTCCTCGTTCATGAGTAGAACTACAAGTCGGTAGGCTTGAATCATTACCTTTGGATTACTTGATTTCATCGAAAGTATGATATCCTGATAGCCGTGAGATTCAGCGATTCGAATAAATTCTAGTGCTGATTCTGCCATACCGCGGGGTGAATCCCCGAACCGGTTCATTATACGGTCAGAAAGAGAGCCATGGTTCGTACCAATACGCATGGACTTGCCCAGTTCTTTACATCTTAAAACAAGAGGAGAAAAATCATCGTGTAATCGCTCAATTTCCTCTTGGTATTGAGAGTCAGAATATTCTCGAACTTGGAATTTCTTGCGGTCGGCATAGTTGCCTGGATTAATCCTTACTTTATCAACATGTTTTGCTGCTTCCATGGCGGCATCCGGCATGAAGTGAATGTCTGCGACCAAGGGAACATCGATTTTTGCTTTACGTACTTTTTTCGTGATATCCCCTAGTGCTGCCGCCGCACGAGCGTTGGGTGCGGTAATGCGAACAATATCACAGCCAGCTTCAGCTAGTTCAATCGTTTGTCTAGCAGTTGCATTTATATCAAGAGTGTCTGTAGTTGTCATCGATTGCACCCTGACTGGGTGTTCACCTCCAATCAATAATTCTCCAACAGGCACGATCCGAGATATCCTTCGAACCGAATGAAAGCGAGAAACGCAGTAGGGAGCTGCCATACCCAGAGTTCCGATTAAGGGAAGATTCGCTGAACATCGAAAAAAGTGACGTAAAGCATGAAGGAAAATAATAGTACGACAAAAAGCATCTGAGCTCGTTCTAGAAAAGCGATAGGTAAAGGTTTTCCGAAAACTTTTTCTATAGTAGCAAAAAGCATATGCCCTCCATCCAATACGGGAATGGGAAGAAGATTTAAAATAGCTAAATTTACATTAATAAAAACTACGAACCATAGGAGTTTCTTAAATCCAATTTTAGCAAATACACTAAGGTGATTTACGATTCCGACAGGTCCACTCATATTTCGGAGTTTAACATCCGACTGAGGGCTTACCAATCCGGTGAGAGTAAGGTACATATCTTTAACCCTGCGCAAAATCAGAGTAACGGGGTTTGGGTATGTGGTGACTATCTTGAACTTGGGAGCAAATCCAATCAATTTGCGTGTAGTTACCGCAGTACCAGAGGTAAGCTCTTTTTCAATGGGAATAAGGTCGTAGGTTTTCTCAGGGCCATTTTCTCCTCCTTTGTGAACGGTGAAGGCAATGGATTGATTATCCTCTGTGTGGCTCAGGTAATCAACGACTTGGTAAAAGGAATGGATCGTCTGACCATCGATTGCTACGGGTTGATCGCCAACTTCTAATCCAGCTTTGAGAGCAGGCATATCTGGGGATAAATTTTCAATAAAAAAGGTTTCTTTTGGACCTATACCAATAATTCGCATTTCATCTGGACCGAATACTTCAGGGTAAATTTCTAACTCTTGCTCTTTTCCGTTACGAATAATGGTAAGGTAGACTAATCGACTCCCTTGAGCAGTCTGCCCTCTTCCCGTAACAATTCGATTTTGGATATCCATGAAGTTTTCAACTGGGGCACCATCGACACGCAAAATTTCATCCCCTGGTAGTAAACCTGCTTTTTTAGCAGGTCCGGTTACTTTCTCTCCTTCATTTACTAGTGGATTCCAGCGTTCAACCGTATCAGCAACATAGCCGACCTTGTTGGTAAGTTGAGCATCGGATACATCGTATCCAAAGAAGTAGAGCAAGCACGAGAGGGCAAACGCAAGTAGCATGTTAAAAACTGCCCCCATTACGGATACAAGCATCTTGTCAGTGTAAGAAATTTTGGGAATAGGTTTAGGTTTTGAATTTTTTCCTTCCTCGTCATCCTCGTCATCCTCATCGTCCCATTTAAAGTTCTTTCCCTCCCCGTTGAAGGACTTCTCCTGTTCAATGTCTCTTTGTCCTTCCAGGCGACCCATGTCGGAAAGTTGAGGTAAGGCAACATATCCACCAAAGGGAATTGCAGAAAGACGATATTCAACACCATTGCGGGTCCAACCGAAAATTTTTGGACCAAACCCTATTGAAAATCTAAGAATGACCAATCCGCGTTGTCGCGCTGCGAGGAAATGCCCAAGTTCGTGGATAAATATTGTAAATCCCAGAGCAAATAGGGCTACAAAGATAAAAGCAAAGTCGTAAAGAATACTCATGTAGTAGGTCCAATTAAATCCGCGGCAATACGTCGGGCTTCGGCATCGAGAGAGAGTAAAGTTTTAAGGTCATTTTTGGATTGATGGCTGAAGGTAGAAAGAGTTTTGTCAATAATGTCAGGGATTTGAAGAAAGCCAATACGATTCAAGAGAAAGGCTTCCACTGCTAGTTCGTTAGCTGCATTAAAAACCAAAGGGGCGGAGCCTCCTTGAGCTAACGCATCTTGTGCTAGCCGTAGACAAGGGAATCGATCCAGTGAGGGGGGGGTGAAATTTAGATTAAGGGGTTGAGAAAAATCAAGAGATGTTTGCACCCCTTCCGCACGATTTGGATAGAGTAAGGCGTGTTGTAATGCAAAGGTCATGGAGGGCGGACTTAGTTGAGCTAAGCAACATCCGTCCACAAAGCGGATCAGTGCATGTACAACACTTGTTGGATGGATTACAACTTCAAGCCTTTCTGGGGGCAGATCAAATAACCAGCGAGCCTCAATAAGCTCTAGGCCCTTGTTGGCCATCGTTGCAGAATCAATTGTAACCTTATTACCCATCGACCAATTTGGGTGATTAAGGGCCTGTTCGATAGTAACATCTTTTAAGTCTTTTATTGGAAGCTCGCGAAATGGTCCACCCGATGCAGTAAGTATAATAGATTCAAGATTTCTTTTTTGCTCCCCCTGAATGCATTGAAACACTGCATTGTGTTCACTATCGGCTGGCAATACTTGAACTTGGTTTTTTTGGGCAGTGTTCATTACCAGTTCACCTCCAAGTACCAAGGATTCTTTATTTGCGAGAACGATGTCAGTTCCTGCTTCCAGTGCAGCTAATGTTGGTTCGAGCCCACTTGCGCCCACAATGGCTACCACAATCAGATCTGCTTCAGTAAGTGATGCTAAGGCGGTTAGACCATTTAGTGAGCGATCTAAAGTGGATTCTTTGGGGAAATCATCCACTTGTCCTGCTGATTCTGGCAGATAAGCATGAGGGACCTTGAATTCTCGAACAATTTCTTTGAGCTTAACGGAGTTAGAGTTGGCAGAAACCCCGATAAGTTCAAGGCGGTCAGAGTGTTTACGAAGAACTTGAAGGGTACTTTTACCTATTGAACCAGTCGCCCCTAACAGAACGATCTTTTTCGGTTGGGTCACGATTGTATGATCTGCAGTATAAAGTATCCAGTAGGGGCAGCCAAGATAAGGCTGTCAGTAAGATCGAGTAGACCACCTATACCAGGAATGGCTCCCCCTGAGTCTTTTATCCCAGCAAGTCTTTTGAGGACGGAGGCGATTAAATCTCCAATTACGGCTGCTAATGCTATCAGTAGTCCCCAGAAACATCCATCGATCGGCGTGAATGAACAGACAGATAAATCGGTAAAGGATGGAGAATATTCCACAATTAGCCATGGGATAAGTGCTCCTACGCCTGCAGATGCTAGAAATCCTCCAAGCAAGCCTTCGATCGTTTTTCCCGGGCTTATCGATGGGGCCATCTTAGTGCGGCCGATTGCTTTACCGACAAGAAGGGCACCCATATCGCTAAATTTAGCGACAACGACAATCCATAAGCAGAAGAATAGACCAAAGCTGACACTAACTTCTTTTGTACTGGTGGGATCAGTTTCCAGTATGCGAATGAAATAGTGAAGAAGAAAGGGCACATAAAGCAGACCGAAAAAGGTAGGCATCAGGCGTTTAATATACATTCCTCTTTGGTCTTGAGGGAATAGAACACAGGCAGAGGATGTAAACAGTGCACCCACAGCGAGAACGTCTATTCCATAATCAGGAAAATAGTAAGAAATTGGTATCATGCATCCGCCGGTGAGTAGACCTGATAGGCGGTTTGCCGCGAATCCTAGGCGGCCCAGGATCGTATAAATTTCAAATAGTGTAAGAGTGGCACAGATATTTAGCACCCACATGGCTCCTATTTCATCCATGGCATAAACAATACCGGCAATGGCGCTCCATAAAAAAAGAGATGAAAAAGTACGTAAAATCATAGGAGCTTGGACAAGGAAGTGGTCTAGTTTGTTTGCAGAGTTAAAATTTGTTCGCTGGTTTGACCAAAACGGCGTTCCCTAGAAATATAATTTCGTAGAGCATCAATAAATGCGGGTCGGTCGAAGTCTGGCCAGTGAAGGGGAGACACAAATATCTCTGCATAGGCAGCTTGTAATAGTAAAAAATTACTGAGTCTAAATTCACCGGAAGTTCGAATGATCAGGTCTGGGTCTGGTAGATCCTTCGTTTGCAAATGCTGGGCAAATTCAGACCATTCTGGAATATGATCGCTTTTTTCTGCTTGCTGGGTAAATGAATGTACCGCCTTAAGTACCTCCTGTCTACTGCCATAGTTAAGTGCGAGAGTAAGGTTCCAATCTCTGTTACCCTTGGTTTTGTCTACCGTGTCTTCAACGATATGTTTGGCAAATGGAGGAAGACCATCGAGATTACCAATTGTCCGTAGTCTTATACCATCACGAAGCATCGCCTGAAGTTCACGTGTAAGGAATTCTTCGAGTAATTTCATCAGACCTGATTTCTCGCCTTCAGGTCGGTTCTGATTTTCTGCACTAAATGCGTAAAGAGTAATATATGGAACTCCTATTTCACGGGCTGCATTGACGACGCTACGTACATTCTCGACACCATTTCGGTGACCGAATAATCGAGGTCTCTTTCTTGATCGTGCCCAACGACCATTTCCGTCCATGATGATACCAACATGGGTTGGAAGTTTATTCTTTTCTTCGTTTGTAAAAAGTTCCTCAGACACGACAACCTATTTCAACGAGTTAAGGGCGAATTGACAACGAGGAAAGCAATTTGTAATTCTTTGGGCTATGGTAAATTCATTATCGCGGGAGGAAATAACGGCTAAATTAGTAGAATTAAGCTCATGGAGTTGGCACGATGATCGTTTGAAAAAAAGTTTCAGTTTTTCAAACTTTCGCGAAGCCATGTCTTTTTTAGTCAAGATTTCCTTTGAAGCGGAAGAGAGGAACCATCACCCTGAAATTTATAATTGTTATAACCGTGTGGAACTTACTCTCACTACTCATGATGCAGGAGATAAAGTTACATCCAGAGACTTTGATTTAGCTCAAGCTATAGATGGAATAATGAAAGTTTGATTATTTTTTCTTCTTTTTCTTCAGTACCTTAGGTGCCCGGGTAAGAGGACGATCGTCAACAGGGACTTTATACTGCTCACGAAGTTTAGTAAGTTCTTCCTTCAATTTACTTGTTACCTTCTCATAACCAGGTTGTCCGTACAGAGAGTTCAATTCGTTAGGGTCTTTTTCCAAATCATATAATTCCCATCCATCGAGCATATAAAAATGAATTAATTTGTAGCGGTCTGTTCGTACACCGTAATGCCTACGAACGCTATGTGCTCCAGGATATTCATAATATTGATAGTATAGCGATTTGCGCCATGATTTTGGTTTCTTTCCTTTGAGTAAGGGTACGATCGAAGCACCCTGCATATCTTCGGGTGATTTGATTCCGCATATATCAAGAAAGGTCTGAGCATAGTCGAGGTTTTGAACGAGGTCACTATTCTGAGCGTTTGCTTTTGTGACGCCAGGCCAACGGACTATGAGAGGTGTACGGAAAGATTCTTCGTACATCCATCTCTTGTCGTACCATCCATGCTCTCCGAGATACCAGCCCTGATCTGACGAGTAGATAACAACTGTATTCTCGGCGAGCCCACTATTATCAAGATAGTCGAGCAGGCGACCAATGTTTTCGTCTACAGAATCAATGCAGCGCAAATAATCTTTCACGTATCTTTGATATTTCCATCGAAATAGTTCATCTCCCTGAAGTTGTGCTTTTTCAAAAGCCTCGTTCTTCGGGCCATACGCGGCGTTCCACTTCGCTTTTTGTTCTGGGGTAAGATTACCTGGTGCTTTGAGTTTTAAATCATTGATGGAAAGATGACGATCTATCGTCATGGCCTGGGTGGATGCTGGTTGTAGTCGATTTTTGTAATTATCCCTTAAAGTTTGTGGTTCTGGAATTTCGATATCATCGTACTTGGTTATATATTTAGGACCAGGCTGCCAATTTCGATGAGGTGCCTTATGTTGGCTCATCACAAAGAAAGGCTTATTAGAATCTCTCGCGTTTTTGAGCCAGTCGAGGGTTACATCAGTAATGATGTCTGTGGTGTAGCCCGTGAGCTTTTTGACGCCCTGAGCGGTGTTCATCGGAGGATTGTAGTAGGGACCTTGGCCTTGCAAGACTTGCCAGAAGTCAAAACCGGTGGGGTCACTCTTTAGATGCCATTTTCCAATCATAGCCGTCTGATATCCCTTGTTTTGAAGAAGTTTTGGGAAAGTTTGCTGGGCACCATTAAACTTTTGTCCATTTGTAAGCTGTCCATTGAGGTGGCTGTGTTTGCCGGTTAAGATTACAGCACGACTAGGGGCACAAATGGAATTAGTCACAAAAGCTCGATTGAAAAGCATGCCTTCTTTTGCGATGCGATCTATATTGGGCGTTTTATTACGATTTGAGCCGTATGCAGAAATGGCTTGATATGCATGATCATCGGTAAAAATAAATAGTACATTCAATGGTTTTCCGTGCAGAGCTAAGGTTATTGATCCAAAGAAAAACAAAAATTTTAATATATTTAATATCATTCTCTCATTGGATCATTTATCGTTTTCTCTTGGCAATTAGAAAATTGGAGATGAAATGAAATTTATGATAAGAGGAGGGAGTTTCAGTTGGTAGTAAATCCTGCGGACAGATCATTTAATGTGGTATGGCCGTTATTGGTTTCGCAGACCATAGGTGCCTTTAATGACAATGCAATGAAGGCAATGCTTCCGGTTATGGCTGCGGTTCAATTTGGGAAACCTTTCATGGATACGGTTAATCAACAGGTTTCAATTCTTTTGATTTTACCTTTTGTACTTTTTGCTCCGTTAGCTGGATGGATTGCTGATCGTTTTTCAAAGAAAACTGTTATAACTTGGGCTTTGTTTGGACAACTTATTGGCTTAGGCGTTCTTGGTTGTGCACTTTATTCAGAAAGCCTTGAGTTTTCGCTTGCTGGTTTTTTTATACTTTCTACGCAATCCGCATTCTTTTCTCCTGTTAAAAAAGGAATCCTGAAAGAATTGGTTGGAGGTCAGAGGCTTGGGAAAGCAGTAGGCTTTATGGAAATGTTGGCTATGGTTGGTATTTTAGGAGGTGCTTTCGTTGGTGCGTTGTCATTTGATCAAATGGTCGAGAGTCATGGGGGATGGAATGCGGCTTTTTTAGTATGTGCTTTTATTTCATTTCTAGCATTGTGTTCTTGGATTATTTCCTGGCTCATTCCTGAGACTGAAGTCGTCGGTACAAAACCTTTCAGGTTTAGGCTCATAACTAGCCATTTTCAGGATTTACTTTATTTGTACAAAAAACCAGCCTTACGATATGCCGCGTTAGGTGATGCTTGGTTTTGGGCAGTTGGAGGTTTTTTCTATTTGGTTTTGGTCAAGCTTTCAGGAGAAGTCTTTCCTGGGCAGGTAGGTATGGGCACGCTTTATGGTTACTGGTTTTTATTGCTTGGAGTAGGTATCATGATAGGGAGCTTATTTGTAGCTTATTTAAACCATGGCCGAGTTGAAATTGGACTTAGTGCAATTGGTGCAGTTGGAATGCCCTTTGTGTTTTTGAGCTTCTGTCTGATAGATCCGTTATCTTTGGGGTTTGATATGCTTTGTTTTGCTCTTGGCTTTTTTGGAGCCTTATTTTTCGTTCCTCTTAACGGTTACCTTCAAAATAATGCAATGGGACACGATCGTGGAAGAATTTTAGCTGCGTCCAACTTGTTGACCCAACTTTTGGGTATCCTGTTGATCGCGTTACATGCTTATCTATCTAGTATATTGGAATTAAGTGTGGCTCAGGAATTATTGGTGATTTTTGTGCCAGCAGTATTGGTCGCTTTTTTCACGATCAGGCATCTTTTGGAGGATTTTTTTAGGGCTTGGTTTCATATGTTATTGCGGATTTTCTACAGAATCCGAGTAGAGGGTATGGAGCATTTCCCCAAAAATGGAGGATGCATACTTGTGAGCAATCATCTCTCCTATGCAGACCCTGTTTTTATCGGTGCCGCTTTTCCAAGAAAGGTTCGATATCTGGCATACTCTGGCCTAGCTCAATCTCGACTTATGCGCTTTGTTTTTAGGATTACTGAAACATTAACGGTATCTCCGGAGAAATCTCTTTCGAGTATACGTAAAACTGTACAACGGTTAAGGGACGGAACTCCATTATGCATTTTTGCCGAGGGGGGGATTTCTCGCATTGGTATGATTTTACCTTTTATGCGAGGACCATTTTTATTAGCAACTAAAGCAGGGGTACCAGTTTTACCGGTGCATTTGGACGGCGTTTGGGGGTCAGTTTTTAGCATGGAAAAAGGGAGGTTCTTTACAAAAATTCCCTTAACCTTTCCATATCGCGTAACCGTTAGAGTCGGACCCCCTTTGTTGAAAGAGGAGGTTGACCAGACTCGGTGTCGACAAGCTGTGATGGAACTCGGACGAAAATCATTTGCCGAGCGTGTGGAAACAAAATTGAAGGTTAATAATTTTTTTGAATCACAAATCTTTCGGCACAAAGATGGAGTTTTTTGGGAATCCGATGGAGCTCAAGTTACCCATTCTGAATTTAAAGAGATGGTAAAAGGGGAGGGTAGAAATATCCCTAAGCACTTATTTCCATGGGTAAAAGAGGTTAGGCAAGTGATTTCTGTTCAATCTACAGCAGTTGAAACTCAGGTTGCAAATTGGTTGAAGGTGAAGGAATCTCATTTTTGGGACTTTCAGAATATCAAAATTAATGCTGGACCCGAGGTTTGGACAAGACAGTGGTTACCTTGGGCTGGAGTCTTGTGGGGCAGAACAATTTCCCGAATTGGAGACAACTACATTTTAACATCTCAGAGTGCCACTTTTCCAGAACCTGGAATATTTCTTACCGGTCTTGCCACGAAAAAGAATGGTTTGATTTCTATCAATGCACTAAGTCAAGGTCCTTCACCACTTGATCAGAGTGAAGCGAATCAGTTATTAGGAAAAGAAAATACTCAGGGTCGCCTACTCCTTGGTTTAACATACAAGGTGCATGGGGAAGATATTTATATTTCTGGAATCAACGGAGAAGATAAAATTACTAGATCAATAGTTGATGAAGATGGTTTTTTGATTTCCCCCTGAGATCTCAAGTTCAAAGCTTTCCCTTTTAGTTCTCTTCTGTTATTATAAAATTTCAGTACAAATTAACACTTACTTATGACAACTTTTCTTTCTGAATCATCGACTTTTGCCGATCTTCTCGGCCAGTTACAGGGTTCCTCCGTGCTGGTGTTAGGTCATCGTCGACCCGATGGTGACTGCATTGGTTCACAGGTAGCAATGACTCGTATTCTTATAAATTTAGGAATAAATGCAGTGGCAGTAAATAATGATCCAGTTCCGCGGACTTTACAGAAGTTTGTTGGAGATACTCCACTGCTCGGTCCAAAAGAGATTCTCGATGGTACTTATAAAATAGTAACAGTCGATTGTGCCGACCATGCGCGTGTCGGTGAAGAATTAAAAGGAAGGTTTCCACAAGTTTTCCTTAATGTTGACCACCATGTTTCAAATACTCAATTTGCAGAGCATAATCTTGTTCTTTCAGATGCTTCTGCAACAGGTGAAATTTTAGCGAAGTTCTTTTTTGATTCAGGTTTTCAAATTGATAAGACTACAGCGGAGGCTTTGTATCTTGGTATATGCACTGATACGGGTCAGTTTTGTTATTCTGGAACAAATGCGGCTGTTTTTGAAATTTGCCGAAAACTTTGCGAAGCGGGAGGTGATCCATCCTCAGTTGCTCATGAGCTTTATGAGAGAGAAAAACCAGGAAGGATACAATTGCTACAAAAGTTTCTGGCTAGTTTTCGTATGGAATTTAACGATCGTGTGTGCATTGGAAATATTCGAGAGGAATTTTACGAGGAAACTGGTACCAAACCTGAGGATGCTGAAAGCTTTGTTGACTATGCCAGATCATTGGAAGGCGTAGAAATTGGGGTTTTGGTAGAGGATCGAAATGGAATGCTGAAAGGTAGCTTTCGGGCGAAGGATAAAAAATACCGTGTTGATTTATTGGCTAAGAAGTTTTCAGGAGGAGGACATGCTTGTGCCGCGGGTTTTAATTTGGAGATTCCATTTGAAGAATTCTATCCAAACCTTGTTCAAATAATTGGTGAGCATTTGAATCAAGTAAATGGAGGGGAGGTCTAAATGGGCTTGCAGGATCCAACATTTGAGGGAATTCTTCTCGTGGACAAACCATCCGGTATTACTTCGCATGATATCGTTGATCGCCTACGTCGGAAATTGAAGATGAAGAAAATCGGACATGCAGGTACGCTGGACCCTTTGGCTACCGGACTCATGATTATGCTGATTGGAAGAGCAACCAAGGTTTCCCAGTTTCTCATAAGTTTAGATAAATCGTATGAAGGAACTTTTAAACTAGGAGTTGAAACAGATAGCCAAGACTCTGATGGTCAAGTAGTAGAGGAGAAAGCTATACCGGGTGATTTAAATGAAGATAAGATAAAAGAGTCTATGAAGGAATTTCTTGGTGACCAGTACCAGACTCCACCTATGTTTTCGGCAAAAAAAATCGGTGGTGTTCCTCTTTATAAGATGGCTCGCAAGGGAAAGACGGTCGAGCGAGAGCCTCGTTTTATAAGGATTAATGAATTAACTCTCAACGGTTGGTCATCTCCATATGGAGAATTCTACATGGATTGCAGTAAAGGCACATATGTACGGACTGTTTTCCATGATTTGGGTCAGAAGCTTAACTGCGGTGGACATTTAACTGCTTTGAGAAGAACCAAAATAAACGATTTCTCTATAGATGGGGTAAACACATTGGAGGAGATCGAGCAAATGGGGACAGGAGAGTTTCAGACTCTTCTGATTCCAATTCGCGAGGCTGTTCCAGCTCACGTTTTGTAATATATGGGGATATTTTCCTCGATTGATCAGATGGGTGGAGAGTTCTCTTCACCCATTAATCTTGCTCTCGGAATGTTCGACGGGGTGCATATGGGACACCAGGAAGTGCTAAAAGCCTCTGCTGGTCGAGCTAGAGATTGTAATGGTAAATCTGTTGCTTTTACTTTTCCTGCTCACCCTGCAAGTTACTTGCGACCAGATCTTGCTCCACCCCTACTTATGAATCCCGAGCAAAAGGCAAGGATGCTGCATTCATACGGAGTTGATCATGTTATTATGCGTGATTTTGATGAAGAACTGTCTCAGATTCAAGCTGCCGATTTCCCTACTTTTCTGCTCGAAAGAATTCCTTCACTAGTTGGTTTGAGTGTAGGTAAGAATTTTAGATTTGGTAGGGGAAGAGACGGGGATTCTGCTTATTTGAAAGAAATTGGGGATAAGCTCGGGATGTTGGTTACTGTTGTCGACTCCAGGACAATGGAAGGTACCACTGTAAGCAGTTCTCGTATACGAAAAGCTCTTGGGTCTGGTGAGATTAAGAAAGTAAATGAAATGCTTGGGCGAGATTATCGTATTTACGGTGAAGTTCTCCCCGGCAAAAAAATGGGAAGAACCATCGGTTTTCCTACAATGAATTTGCTATGGAATCCAGAATCATTCCCGGCCTATGGTGTTTATGCAGGTAAGGTTAAAAATGTGACGATTGGATCGATTTTACCTGCGGTTGCAAATTATGGAATACGCCCTACGGTCGAGAATGATATAAGCATTCCCAAATTAGAAATCCATGTCCTTAAGGATCTCGATATTTGCAATTGGAAATATGGTTCTGATCTTGAAATGTCACTTAATGAGTTTATTCGACCCGAAATGAAATTTAAATCAGTTGATGACCTGAGAATCCAAATTAAGAGGGATAGGGAAATAGCTCAAAAACTGGACTTAAGGTTTTAGTCTTTGAAGTTTTGGAGACCAGCATGTCGTGCGTCCACCAATATCCTCTCTGATTAATAGTGCACCGGTAATCGGGCAATGCCCACCGTCCTTCCACCGTACATGGAAAAGCCAGTTTTTAGGTGGATCTCCGCCATGCTTCCCTACTGATTTCATGGCTCCCTTTGAAACCATTTTAATTTCAGAAAATAGTGAAGTAGATTCAATTGGGCTGATTTTACTACATCGGCATGCCGGGTGAATCTTTGCTCTCCAAAGTACTTCGTCGGCCATCCAGTTACCAATTCCCTGAAAGTATCGCTGGTCAAGAAGCAGGGATTTAATGGTTCTTTTAGAATGCCTAATTAAGGCATTATTTAGAATACAAATCTTAAATTTTGGATCAAGGACGGAAAGAGGCAGTCCGCTCCACCATAAAGGCGGAGTTTTACCTGTATGGAGACGCATCCTACCAAATTGCCTAGGATCTTTAAAGATAAGTGATTGTGTGCCTTGATAGAGAACGAGAGCGTCGTGCTTTTGGTGAAAGTATGATGGTTCATCGGAGATTAAATTTCCTGTCATGCCTAGATGAATACCAAGCCAATGATTTCTACTAAATTTTAAAAGTATTTGTTTTCCATGGGTAGCAGAGGATGACAGCTTTGCTCCAACTAGTGCTGAGACTACCTTTTCTTGTGAAAGATCTCTATATACCCGAGAATTGGGGTTAACATAAACGGACTTAACAAATTTGTTCAGACCCTGATTCCACTGTCGGCAGGCGAAAGCTACTTCTGCAAGCTCAGGCATTGAAAGGACTCATTGAAAGGAGTTTTTGTCGTATTTGCCTATCTTTTTTTCTGTTAGTCAAGATTTCGATAACATGGATGCCTGACTCTGCTGGTTTTTTTATTCTTTCAATAATTTCTGTCCAAGAGGATAGAAGTTCATGCTTTACTTTAAAAGTACTGCAAAGTTTTTCGAGGTCGACACTTTGAGGCGTGGCAAAACATTTTTCAAATTCCGGTTCTTTTGCAATTGGCAGATGTTCAAAGATTCCTCCCCCTCCATTATTAATGACAAATACCGTGAGGTTTCCTTGAAATTGTTTTGCAAAAAGGAGAGCATTGGAATCGTGAAGGAAAGCAAGGTCTCCAGTTACGAGGAAATTAGGTTTATTACTTTTATAAGCCATACCAATGGCAGTTCCAAGAGTACCATCAATTCCATTTACTCCACGATTACCTAAGAGTTTTCGATCGGATGAGATGTTCAGCCAAAACCATTCAAAATCTCGCATAGGCATACTGTTGGCTATAAAAATTTGTGATTTCTTGGGTAAATGAAGAGAGAGCAGGTATGCAAGTTTCCCTTCAAATATGTCAAATGTTGCTGAAAAGAAAGTAGCAAGTTTTTTTTCTATCTTTTGATCTGCATCTATCCACAGATTAGCCCATCCAAATTCAAAGACTGGAAAGGAAATATTTGCAAGTTGCCCATATTCAATCTGAAAAGAGGTACTTTCACTAGAAAGAGGATCCACATTTACGCCTCTTGGTTCAATAATTATACGTTTAGCATCTGTATCATCTATCCATTTGCGAAGGGTTTTTGAAGTAGGTAAGGGGCCCAGTACTATAATCAAGTCTGGTCTTGCTTTTTGAGTGAATGAGAAATCCCGCAAAAGGTTTTCATATCTCAATATCACAGAAGAATGACCAGTGTGTCGACCAGGGGATAAGGAATCGCAAAGGACAGGAATATTTTTGTTATCTAACCAAATTTGCAGGGACTCCTTTGTTGTGAATTGGCCTGCGATTATGAGAGGGCGTTTGCAACTTGATACAATTTCCGTGATGCTTTTACATGAATTAGGGTAGGAGGGGCGGAAGTTTTGGATATCTTTTTCATCAGAAAAAATGTCAGGTTCCTCAAAAGATGCTGGTAAAAAAGGTTCCCTTAGCGGGAAATTCAAATGCACGGGGCCTGGGTTAAGACCGATGGATTGTCGAAAAGCCAATTGCAATGTGTTTACAAGATATGCAGTGAACGATCTTTCTAACGATGGTGTTTCCATTTGATGAAATTCACGAACAAATTTGCCGAATATATTTTGTTGATCGATTGTTTGTCCGGCAGCACAGTCCTGTAATTCAAGTGGACGGTCAGCTGAGAATAAAAAAATGGGTATACTTGAATGACAGGCTTCTGTTACAGCAGGAAACCAATGAGTCAGGGCTGATCCAGATGTGCAAATTATACCCGTCGGGAATTGATCCCTTTTGCTTTTGCCTAGTGCGATGAAAGCGGCGGTTCTCTCATCAAGAACGGGAGTTAGCTCGATATTTGAATACCTTTCTATTCCTAGGATTAAAGGAGTCGAACGAGACCCTGGTGAGAAAAAAATGTTCTTTATTCCAATGCTTTCAAGAGTTTTGGCAAAATTATACCCAAGCAGAGAATTAGCCTTGGCGATATCATTGGGGTGTTGTTTCACTTTTCGGGAAGAATAGTTCTTCCCGTGATGACTTCAAGCATTGCTTGTAGCTTCCAATCTGTTTCCCTTTTTTCCTGCTTAGGGATAGAGCCCTTAACCAGTCCCGCCCCAGCATATAAAGTAAGTAAATTGGGTGAAATTTTACCACATCTTATAGGGACTACAAATTCGCTCCTCCCTCGCATGTCAATCCAACCGGTAACTCCTGAGTACCATCCACGAGACTTCCCTTCAATTTTTCTTACAATTGGGAGGGCCACTTCACGAGGAGAACCTCCCATAGCAGGGGTAGGGTGAAGAGCTTCCAGAATGTCGAAGGGACGTATGCCTTGTGGAGATTTTGCATGAAGAGGTGTTTTGGCGTGCTGCAGGTTGGCTAGTCTAAGAAGCCTGGGTTTACCTTCTTGGCAGTTGTCTATACCGATAGAAGATAATCTGCGCAGTATACTTTGGATTACTAACTTGTGTTCCAAAATTTCCTTGTCTCTGCCAAGTAATGTTTTCCCCCAATGTGCATCATTGCCCGCAGAAATACCACGAGGTGCTGAACCCGCTAAAGCTTCAGTTTCAAAAGAGTTCCCTGATGTTCTGAGTAGCGTTTCGGGCGTTGCTCCAACCATTAAGCCATGATTCGGTTGAGCAATACAAAATGTATGGCAGTCAGAAAACTTTTCACGCAAAGCGTGAGCAATAGAGAAAGTGGGCAGTTGAGATGATGTATTAAATGATAGTTGCCTAGCCAAAACAACTTTAGAAAGTTTTTGTTTATCGATTTCAACAAGAGCTTCGTTAACTGCAGATTCGTAGTCAAATATTTCCGTAGGTTGAGCCACCTTAATTGATTTTGGATCTCTAGCTGAAGAAATATCGAACCGCATACCACTTATTTTTGAAATGCATGAGTTATACTCATCCACAATTGCTTCCGAGGACGATCTCGGTGTGATCTGAACATTAGAGATAACAAAGTTAAAACCTCCTTTTCGTAAAACCTGCCAACGGGGAAGAAAAATTTGGAGTGGGGGAGGTCCTTCTAAATTTTCCTGATAATGCTCAAATGTCGCGGATACAAACAGAGTCGGTCCAGTTCCTGAAATTCGAAGATCTCCAGCAATAATTGTTTTATCAAAGATGTTGTCTGCCCATTTTTGTGCTTCCTTGAAGCGATTCGCACCTGAAAAATTGCCAACACTAAGATACTCGCCAGCAGCAATGGAAAACTCACTAGAAGGTTTTTCAAAGTAGCAAACCGGTTCATTATCCTGGTGAATTGCTTCTAAAATAGCCAAAGGGTCAGAGTATTCGATTTCGGTCGTAATGGATAGGAAGTGAGTTTGCTTGGTTCTTTTCGACTGCTCTATTAAGTTATCAATGAAGGGCTTTAGATCTGTCTGGGCATCACAACTCGAAGGAGGTAGAATGTGAGATGAGCAGTTCATGATGTTTTTTCAGGCTCCTGTGTTATTTCACTTTCTTCAAACACAGGGTCATAGCCACCGGGGTGAAAAGGGTTGCATCTCCCTATTCTTGCGAGTGATTTGGAAAATGCTTTCAATAGTGGGAGGTATTTGAAACATTCAAGAGAATATTCCGAACAGGTCGGATAAAACCTGCAGCGAGCGTATGGACCAAGAAAGACCTGTTTGATCGGAGAAAAGAGTCGATATGCCTTAATTGTAAAAATAACAGGGACACGCAGTAAACATGTAATAATGTTTTCATCTGTTCGAGACATAGAACTCTTTATATCTGGAGTTTGGCACATGGGCAAAACTGTTGGCTTAAATAATTAGCTTACTTGAGGGAATTATGTATTCGTGGGTTCTTTTCTTTTTTTTGGCAAAGCTTTAGATTCAATTTCATTTACAATCTGTTTTATAAAATCCTGAACATTGCAGGTACCGTCAAGATCTGGATTATTACGAGATCGAATAGAAACTTTTCCTTCCTCAGCCTCTCTTTTCCCAATTATAATCATATGAGGAATTTTTTCATTTTCTGCTCGCCTGATTTTTGCCCCTAATTTTGCAGACTGTCTGTCTATGCTTACGCGAATTTCATGTTTTGAAAAGGCTTGCGAGCATTCCTCTGCAAAAGAAAGCAAATCATCGTTCATGGGCAGAATACGTACCTGTTCAGGGGCTAACCACGTTGGGAAATTCCCTGCAAAATGTTCAATCAGTACGCCACAAAATCTTTCCATTGATCCAAAAGGTGCACGATGAATCATTACAGGTCGGTGGTTTTTGTTGTCAGCACCAACATAGCTAAGATCAAATCTTTCTGGTAAGTTATAATCGACCTGAACTGTACCTAGTTGCCATTCACGACCGATTACATCTTTTACCACAAAATCAATTTTTGGTCCGTAGAATGCGGCCTCTCCGATTTCTTCCTCATAATCGACACCAAGTTTTTTGACTGCTTCCCGTAAAGCACTTTCTGCTTTATCCCATGCGTCTGCATTGCCGACATATTTATCAGAATCTGGATCTCGCAAACTGACTCGAACACGATAATCATCCATTCCAAGAATAGAAAAGACGAGTTTAACTAATCCAAGGCATCCCTGGATTTCATCCTGGAGTTGATCTTCTCTTATAAAAAGATGGGCATCGTCTTGTGTAAAACCGCGTACTCGGGTCATACCATTTAACTCCCCGGACTGTTCCCATCGATAGACAGTGCCAAACTCTGCAAATCTTACGGGTAAATCCCGATAGGACCTTTGCTCCGAACGAAAAATGCGAATGTGCATCGGACAGTTCATTGGTTTGAGTAAATAACCTTCGATTTCCCCTTCGTCTAACTTATTGGACAATTCCGAACAGCTGCAACCTTCAGATGCAAGTTCACTCAAGCATTCACGGTGAATGATGGGAGGATATTGTGAGTCCTGATAGTATGGAAAGTGACCTGATGTTCGATACAAATCCAATTTTCCAATATGAGGAGTGTAAACCTGTGAGTATCCTTGTTTTTTTAATTCTTTAGAAATGAAGCTTTCAAGTTCTTGCCTAATAATTGCACCATTTGGCTTCCATAAAACCAAACCTTGCCCGACCATTTCGTCTATATGAAATAGCCCAAGATCCTTTCCAAGGTTCCGGTGGTCTCGTTTTTTTGCCTCTTCGACCTGTTCGAGATACTGCGTCAATTCATCCTTCGAGGGAAAAGCAGTTCCATAAATTCGTTGTAATTGTTTGTTTGAGGCATCTCCACGATGGTATGACCCTGCAATCTGTAGTAATTTAAAAGCTTTAATCTTCTTGGTGTAGGAAACATGGGTTCCTGCACAGAGATCTTTGAACTCTCCATTACTGTAAAATGAGATGGCTTCATCATCAGGAATATCATCGAGTCGACCTAGTTTGTAGGTCTCCTGATTCATTTCTTTGATAATCGATTTGGCTTCTTCACGACTGACCTCAATTTTTTCAAAGCGTTGATTTTCCTTAATTACTTTTTTCATTTCCGCCTCGATCTCCAACAGGATCTCGGGTGTAAAAGGAATTTCGGATTCGAAATCGTAATAAAAGCCAGTATCGGTTGGGGGACCAATATCGAGCTTGGTATCAGGGTACAAGCGAAGTACCGCGGTTGCTAAAACGTGGGCAGCCGAGTGGCGTATTTCTTCCAAGGGTGACATTTCCTTCATCTTGGTATCTCTTTTACTTTCACAGGGTCGAACCTGCAATGACAAAGGAGGAATAGATTAGGCGTCGAAGCCTAGGTTAGGGCTTAACCATTTTAAAGCTTTGTCAATCGACCACTTCTTGCGAAGGGCATAATCTTCAACCTGATCTCGCCCTAAACTTCCAACATTGAAGTATCGAGCTTCTGAATTAGAGAAATATAATCCTGAAACTGAACATCCTGGATTCATTGCCCGTGACTCGGTTAGATCAAGGCTGATATTTTTACTGACAGAAAGTAAATCCCAAATCTGATCCTTTTCAGTATGGTCTGGTTGGCTCGGGTATCCACATGCTGGTCGAATGCCTTGATACTTCTCCGCGACAAGGTCTTGATTGCTCAAGTTTTCTGACATTCCATACTTCCACCATTCTCTAACTTTTTTGTGGGTGAGTTCGGCCATCGCTTCAGCAAAGCGATCTCCCAGTGCCTTGACCATAATTGAGGAGTAATCGTCGTTATCTTGTTCAAATTCAAGAGCAAGTTTTTCTACACCACTTCCTGCGCACACTGCAAAAGCTCCAAGGTAATCTGTCTTTCCTGATGCTAGGGGTGCAATGTAATCTGAAAGACAGTAATGTGGTTGGTTTGGGATAGACTGTTGCCTTCTAAGGAAATGAAAAGTGTCTAGCTTATTTGTTTTGCTTAAGTCTTCGTACACATGAACATCGTCACCCAATGAGTTTGCTGGCCATAAGCCAACGACTGCTTCGCACGAAAAGGAGTCTTCCTTGATGATTTTTTCCAATAGTTCCTGTGCATGGTCAAATAATTTTTGAGCTTCCTCTCCGACTTTTTCTTTCTTTAAGATTTCTGGATATTTTCCTTTCAGTTCCCACGACCAGAAAAATGGAGACCAATCAAAATAATCTACAACTTCTTTTAACTCCGATTTGAAGGAGTGAACGCCAAGCTTCTCGGCAAAAGGTTCTTCGATATTTTGAGTCTTCCAATCTATATCTACGCCTTTGGTGCGTGCTTCTGATAATGCAGTAAGCTTTTTTTCTCCTTTTTGCTCATGTTTAATTCGAATCTTTTCCTGTCTTTCCTTGAGTTCGTTTACAAAATCTTCTTTTTTGTCTGATTGGGTAAGGTCGTTGCATACGTTGACCACCAGGGAAGCATCGGCTACCTGCACAACTGCCTCTTCGTAATGAGGTGCAATTTTAATAGCGGTATGATCTTTACCGGTAGTTGCTCCACCAATTAAAAGTGGGATATTGAATCCACCTTTTTGCATCTCCTGTGCGTTGTGGATCATTTCATCAAGGGAGGGCGTTATGAGCCCGCTCAATCCGAGAATATCTGCATTGTGTTTTTTTACTGCCTCTAGAATTTTATCACATGAGACCATTACTCCGAGGTCAATTACCTCCCAATTATTGCAAGCTAGAACTACGCCTACAATATTCTTCCCGATGTCATGGACATCGCCTTTAACTGTAGCAATGACCATAGTTCCTCTTTTATTAGATTTCCCTTCTCCTTTTTCAGCTTCCATGTAAGGCTCTAAGTAAGCGACTGCCTTTTTCATGACCCGGGCACTTTTTACAACCTGTGGAAGAAACATCTTTCCGCTTCCAAATAAGTCGCCGACCACTTTCATGCCATCCATCAAGGGACCTTCTATCACTTCAAGAGGGCGGCCAAGTAATTGTCGAGCCTCCTCAGCATCTTTTTCTGCATAGTCCCCAATTCCTTTTACTAGGGCATAAGAAAGCCTTTCGCTTACAGGTTTCTCGCGCCATGATAAATCAGGGCCTTCTGATTTTCGACCTTCGTTTTGATCCTTAATTTTTTCGGCATACGCAAGTAGTTCTTCTCCCGCCTCCTTATTTTTGTTAAGCACTACCGCTTCGACTTTTTCTCTAAGTAGGGGATCGATTTCGTCATATACGGCTAACATACCTGCATTTACAATGCCCATATCAAGGCCTGCCTGGCAGGCATGATACAGAAAACTCGCGTGCATCGCTTCACGAACAAAATTATTTCCTCGAAAAGAAAAAGACACATTACTGATTCCTCCACTAGTTCGGACATGGGGGCATCTTTTTTTAATTTCTCGGACAGCTTCGATGAAATCAATTCCGTATGAGTTATGCTCGTCCATGCCGGTTGCTAAAGTTAGTACATTAGGATCAAAAATAATATCGTAAGCGGGGAATCCAACCTCATGAACTAAAATTTTATAAGCTCGCTCACAGATTCTAACCTTATCTTCGAGTGTGGCAGCTTGTCCTTTCTCGTCGAACGCCATAACCACTACGGAAGCTCCATAGCGCGAGGCGAGTTTTGCATGCTGCTTGAAGGTTTCTTCTCCCTCTTTCAGGCTTATCGAATTGATAATACATTTTCCTTGGATGACTTTTAAACCCGCTTCAATGACTGACCATTTTGAACTATCAATCATGATGGGAACTTTTGAGATATCTGGCTCTGATACCACGAGGTTTAAAAATTTGGTCATGCATGCCTCGCCATCAAGAAGGGCAGCGTCAAAATTTACATCAATTATGTTTGCTCCATTTTCAACCTGCTGTTTGGCAACCTTCAGGGCTGCTTCGTAATCTTCCGCTTCAATCAATTTTTTGAACCTTGGTGATCCTGTAACATTCGTTCTCTCCCCGACCATGATTAGAGATTTTGATTCTCCATTGAGAGAAAAATCTTCAAGTCCACTCAATCTCATAGCCGGTTCAACTTCGGAAGGTTTTCTAGGCTCTGCCTGGGATAAACGTTCAGCGATCGCATTTATGTGATCAGGTGTCGTTCCGCAACAACCGCCTGCCATGTTCAAAAGTCCTTCATCCGCAAATGTAAATAAGGAGCCTGCCGTATCTTTTGGCTTTTCATCATACCCAGTTGGAGCTAAGGGGTTAGGCAGCCCTGCATTTGGATAGCAGTGGACGAAACAATCTGCGTTTTTGGATAATGCTTGCAGGTAAGGTCGCATTGCATCTGCCCCGAGAGCACAATTTAGTCCGACTCCTAAAGGTTTTGCGTGAGCAATAGAGTTCCAGCATGCTTCAGTAGTTTGTCCGGAAAGTGTTCTTCCTGATGCGTCGGTTATCGTTATGGATAAAATAACAGGGAGTCTGGTTCCGGAACTTTCAAAATAATTTTCGATTGCAAAAATGGCTGCCTTTAAGTTGAGCGTATCGAATGTGGTCTCGGGCATGAGAATATCCACTCCTCCTTCAACTAAACCAATGATTTGCTGATGATAAGTCTCAACGAGTTGGTCAAAGGTAACATTGCGTAGCGATGGATCATTCACATCAGGTGAAAGCGATGCCGTACGATTTGTAGGACCGATTGCACCCGCCACAAATCGTGGACGAGATGGGTCTTTTGCCATTGCTTCGTCGGCTGCTTCTCTAGCTAGTTTTGCTGATGCTACATTGAGGTCATGTACAATATCTTCGAGCTGATAATCAGCCATGGCTATACTTGTTGCACTAAAAGTATTGGTTTCAACTAAATCACTTCCCGCTGAATAGTATGACTTGTGGATGTTCTTTATAACTTCAGGTCGCGTAAGGCTTAGTAGATCGTTATTACCTTTAAGTTCGCAGGAATGATTTTGAAAAATATCCCCTTTAAAGTCTTCTTCTTGAAGTTTTTCCTGTTGAATCATTGTACCCATCGCTCCATCCAGGATGAGTATGCGTTCTTTCAGAATATTTCTAAGGTCCGATTCGGTAGGTCTATTTATTGAAAAGTTTTTCATTTCGTATCAATTTATCATGATATATTGATATGTAATATGAGCAATTTCAAAAGATGAAATTTTCTTTAAAAGAAATATCTTTGCCATACTTGCATAAATGTATATAGTCTTAACTTTCGGGACGTAGCGTAGTCTGGTTAGCGCGCCTGCTTTGGGAGCAGGAGGCCGAGAGTTCGAATCTCTCCGTCCCGACCATTTTTCCTTAAGGTTTTAAATTATGGTTTGTGGATTATAAAATTTTTTAAATATAAAAGGTTTAAATCAGATTAAATGGGCGGGTCATACTATACTTGAAACTATTGTACCAAGTTGGAATATTTGGGTACCTTTACTATTAAACGAGTTCACTCGTAATCAAAAAAAAGTAAAAAAGTCTCACAAAATTGGCGGCCGTTGGGAGAATCTGTATCTGAATATTGATGAGGTTCCAAGTGTAAGGATGCCCATGAGATTTGCTAGAGATCTAGGTAAAGAGAAACTTGGGCTTTCCTCAGTTATTCTTTTCGAAGCTCTTTCACATAGCCTGAATCCATATCCCCCCTTTTGGTTTAACATAGCAAAACCAAATGAAAAGACTGGGCTTCATGATCATGCACACTTATCTAAATTATCAGCCGTTACTTACCTCCAAGCTGAACCCGATTCTGGAAACCTGTATTTTCGTGAAGAGGGAAGTACTGACCTTTCGATTAAACCTGAAATAGGTAAGATAATTATTTTCCCTCCTCATCTTAGGCATGGAGTGAAGCAAAACTGTTCCTCTTTGGATAGGATATCATTTGCTTTTAATCTCTTTCCCTTCCCATTAGTTCAGGATGATTTATTATAAAATAACCATTAAATTTATATACCACAGTGTAGTTTAAAATAAATGGCAAAATTTTGATCGATTATCGTTGAGATAAGCCTAATAAAATAACAATGATATCAAATCCGTTTTGGTATATTTCACCTAATTAGCCTAAATAAATGAGTCCTTCTACTGATTCCTTCGAAGAAATTGAATCTGCGGTTGTGCGTTTTGCCGGAGACTCCGGTGACGGAATGCAAACCGTGGGTGAACGTTTCACAGATTCCAGTGCATTTGCTGGAAATGATATAGCAACATTGCCAGATTTTCCTGCTGAAATTCGTGCCCCTGCCGGTACACTTGCAGGGGTTTCTGGTTTTCAACTACAATTTGGGAGTAGGAAAATTTTGACCCCAGGTGATGAGCCTGATGCCTTGGTTGCAATGAATCCTGCCGCACTCAAGGCAAATATCGCAGACTTGCCAGAAGGCGGCATGCTTGTGGTCAATGTAGATTCATTCAAGAAAATGAATTTAACTAAGGCAGGCTACGAGTCGAGTCCGTTGGAAGATGAAGAATTTAGAAAAAAATATCATTTAATAGAATTAGATTTAACTAGTTTGACTAAAGAGGCTTTAAAAGAAAGCCCTCTTAAACCTTCAGACAAAGCCCGCTGTAAAAACTTCTTTGCTCTAGGTTTTATGTATTATGTATACGGAAGACCATTAGAACCGACTTTGAAGTTTTTTAGTGATAAATGGGCGAAGCGTTTACCTGAACTTGCTGAAGCCAACTCCATCGCACTAAAGGCAGGTTTTAATTTAGGGGATACGATGGAGACTGCACGTAACAGATATCAAGTATCTAAAGCACCCGTTCAAGCTGGAGTTTATCGTAAAATTTCTGGAAATGAAGCATTGGTTTACGGCTTAGTTGCAGGGGCAAAGCAAGCAGATCGAGAGCTTTTGTATGCAGGGTATCCTATTACTCCAGCATCCCCTATCTTAGAAGGGCTTTCAGCACTTAAGAAATTTGGAGTGAAAACATTGCAGGCTGAAGATGAAATTGCGGCTATGGGGATGGCGATTGGTGCAAGTTTTGCTGGCGACATTTCAGTAGTCGCCACAAGTGGACCGGGGATGTGCCTGAAGAGTGAATTTATTGGACTTGCTTCCATAACTGAACTTCCAGTAGTCATCGTGGATGTTCAGCGAGGCGGGCCAAGCACCGGATTACCTACTAAAACTGAACAAAGTGATTTACTGCAAAGTCTATATGCGCGTCACGGAGATTGCCCACTCCCTGTTCTAGCTGCCCATTCGCCTTCCGATTGTTTTGAGTGCGCGATTGAAGCTACTAGGATAGCTCTTACTTACATGACTCCTGTTATCTTATTGAGTGATTTATATGTGGCTAATGGAGCAGAGCCATGGAGAATTCCCAATGTATCTGAACTTGCAGTGATTGATACAAAATTTGCTGATCCAAATGAAGAGCTTGTCGTATACAAGCGAGACCCAGAAACTTTGGCCAGGACCCAGGCAATTCCTGGGCAACCTGGTCTTGAGCACAGAATTGGAGGTTTAGAAAAATCAGAAGATGGTGGAGTAAGCTATGATCCTGAAAATCACGAGAATATGTCTCACTTACGAGCTGATAAAATTAATGGAATTGCAAAGAGTTATGAGCCGATCAATGTGTTAGGTGAAAAGGAAGGTGATGTCCTGGTGATTGGTTGGGGGGGTACCTATGGAGCAATATCTTCAGCAGTCAAAACGCTACAAGATGAAGGTTTTTCTGTAGCAAGTATTCATTTAAGGCACTTAAATCCATTACCTGATGATCTTGAGACTCTGATGTCCTCTTTTAAAAAAATCATTGTTCCAGAGTTAAACCTCGGGCAATTGAGCACTATTCTCAAAGCAAAGTATGTTAGGGACATCATTGGATATAATAAATTGCAGGGTAAACCTTTCAAGGTTGCAGAGTTAAGAGAGCAATTCGTGAAGCACCTTTCCTAATCAAAATATTTTACAGTTATGAGTACAACAACAGAAGAAGGAAACCTTACCAAGAAAGATTTTGTAACATCTAACGATGTACGATGGTGTCCTGGTTGCGGAGATTATGCCATTCTAAATGCTGTTCAGCGCACATTGCCTGAGCTTGGTATTCCAAAAGAACAATTTGTGGTTGTAAGTGGCATTGGTTGTTCCAGCCGGTTTCCATATTACATGAACACCTATGGTTTTCACACCATTCACGGGCGTGCACCGACTGTCGCAACTGGGGTGAAAGTAGCCAATCCAGATTTATCAGTTTGGATGATTACGGGAGATGGAGATGGACTATCCATTGGTGCAAATCATCTCCTGCATCTTTTACGAAGGAATCTTGATATAAATGTTCTTCTTTTCAACAATCGTATCTACGGATTAACTAAGGGTCAGTACAGTCCAACTTCTGAAGTTGGTAAGAAAACAAAAAGTACACCGGCGGGTTCCGTAGATTATCCGGTTAATCCATTATTGTTTGCCTTGGGGAGTGAAGCCACTTTCATTGCACGAACTACGGATACTGATCAAAAACACATGGTTGAAACATTTAAGGCTGCACAAGCCCACAAGGGGACATCATTTGTCGAGGTTTTCCAAAACTGTGTTATTTTTAATAATAAAACATTTGATTCGGTAACGGGCAGGGATGTCAAGAATGACCAAATTCTGTATTTGGATGAAGGTAAACCGTTGATCTACGGACAAGGTGGGAACAAAGGTATTCGCCTAAATGGATTAAATCTGGAAACGGTTGATTTGGAAGAAGGTGCTGAAGGAACGGACTTACTCGTTCATAATCCCAAGGATCCCAACTCGGCTTATGCCACACTCTTAGCTCAGATGACATACCCTGCATATCCGACACCACTCGGAGTTTTAAGACAACTCGAAGGTCGTGAGACTTATGAGGAATCAGTTGTTAGCCAAATTCAAATTGCTCAGTCGAAGGGTGAAAGTTCTCTCCAAGAACTACTAACGGGTAATAATTCCTGGGTAGTAGAGTAAGGGTTGTATTATAATTTCTAAGTCATTGACCTTCATCAAAGTTAAATTTATTTAAGAATAATGGAATTTATCGACGATCCTAAATTTGGACACTCCCGTAAACGCCTTCCTGTTATGCTGGTCCCAGTGATTATGTTTGCATCAGTTATTGTGGGCATCATTGCCACCAAAATATATATAGGAAGCGTACTTGATCAACCTCACGAGGAAACAGATTACAAATAGAGCAATTTTTGCTCAAGATTTGTGTGCAGTTATTTATTAATACTGTATCTGCAAATATGTATGTTATTCATTTGGGGATTGGATTACCATCAATCCAGTGACCTTGAAATATAATGTAACCACTTTTTCCAAAACTTGTCCCATATCCACACTCAAGACCATTGCTGAAGTATCCATAGTAAGCAGCACCATTTGCAGAAACCTTCATCCCGTACCCATGTGGGGTGTTATCTAGAACAGTCCCTTTATAGTAACTACCATTTGGTAAGGTTAATTCACCAAACTTTTCTAGAACAGATAATGGGTCGGATATACCAGTTTCCCTTTTTATTTTCCAAGAATTTTCTATTTTATCGGCTAATAGTTTAGCCTGCTCAAATTCAAGTTCATTGATTGGATTAATTTGAGTTAGCCAATTATCTTGTTGATCCTTGAACCCTGCTTTTTCGTAAATAATTTTCCACGAAAGTGCCTTTACCTTATTCCCCTCTTTTGAATGAGTAATTGCCAAGGATTTTATACAATTCATCGATCCAAGAGAAGCACCTAGCTCCCACCATTGTAATGATTTTAAAGTATTTTTCGAAACACCTAATCCACTACTGTAAGAAAGACCAAGAAGGTTACAGGCAATTTTGTCACCTCGAATGGCTGCCATCTCTAGCCATGATGTAGCACCTGACCAGTTGGGAGGTTCTAAATTTATTTCTTTAA